>Ga0302326_10008814_pt1 | contig 22180 bp, 15 predicted proteins | sample Palsa_T0_3_FD_202264 | JGI IMG/M metagenome (GOLD analysis project Ga0302326, IMG submission 202264) | Peat permafrost microbial communities from Stordalen Mire near Abisko, Sweden - Palsa_T0_3 | ecosystem: Environmental > Terrestrial > Soil > Palsa > Peat permafrost | place: Sweden: Abisko... | reverse complement strand
GCCAAAGTCCACGGTGGATGCGCGGATCACGTACGACCATCTTGAAAATCTTTCGGAACTGGGGCGAAACACGTTCATCGATCAGCAGCGGGCGCTGGTTCAGGATGGGAGCACCCGCCATCGCGCCATTGAAGCTCTTTCGAAGGAAAACCCCGAGACTGCGCCGGGCTTTCTGGATGATCCGGTGGAATATGCGCAGGTGGCCGAGTCGGCCTCGTGGCCGGATCAAAATCGAAATGTGCTGGTGATCAGCCGCACGGCAACCGATGCCGAGGGAGATATCCCGCGGATGAAGGCGATCGGGGTGGCAATCCACGATGGGAACGACAGGCTGCTGGACGAAGCCAAGCGGAATCAGGACAACCTTGCCGATGCGCAGGATGTGATCGATACGGATCGCAAGAGCGACGAGGATTTGCAGAAGCAATGCGATGAAAAGCGCGCTGAGGCGGAAGGCCGGCCGACGCCAGAGTACATGGCGCAATTGCAAACGGATCAGGATCGGCTGGAGAAGGCGTGGAAAGAGTGCGTCGTTGCCAAAAACAGTGCCGAGGCTGATCTCCAGCGGCTCCAGCAGAGCAGTCTCCCTTGGTCATTGGGCGCAACGACAATGCCCGGAACGGTTGCCGATACATCGGGCGGGTCCGATGCCCAAATTCAGCAGTTACAGACGCAGTTGGATGCCATCAACGCGCAGATGGATGCGGCCAAGGCGGCGCGAACGAAACAAGAGAAACAGGCGCGCGCGGAGCTGGATCAGACGCTGTCGGAATTTGAGAGACAGGTGGCCGACGCCAAGGCGCTCACCAAAGACAATCCCGAGCTGACGGCCTACATCGCGGCCGCTCAGAAATTCCAGGACACGACCCGAGCGCTGGTGGACGGTCTGATACATCGGCAGCAGCAGCAATATGCGCAGGTGACCGAGATTGAGGCGAGCCTTCACGAAAAGATGGAAGCGCGCCGTCAGGAGATGTGGCAAAAGGATGAGAAGCTGCAGGAGATGAACGATCAGTTGGCATACGCCCAGCGGCAGTACAATGCCGCGATCAGCGCTGGTGAGCAAAAGGAAGTCGACGACCGCAAGGCGGAGATCGAGCTGCGGGAAAGTTTGATCAAAACGCGCGAAGATCTGATTCCCGACGACCCCATCTACACCGACGCGGTGGATCAACTTCAGAAATACCTCGACCAGCAGCAGAAGGCGATGCAGGAAGATCGCCAGACGACCGCCAAGGCGCTGGACGATGCGCAACAGGCGTTTGCCGATAGCCAGCCGGCGGTCGACAAGCTTCCGGCGGAACAAAAGTCATTGGCGACCGGGATGGAGGAGCGCCTGGCAGATATCAACGCCGCCCGCGCCAAGTACAGTGACGCCGCCAGTGCTATTGGTGACGGCGGCGACGATGCGTCCAAGAAACTACAGGAACAGGCGACTTCAATTGCCGCATCGATCGATGCCCATCGCAAACAGCTCGCCGATGCGAGCCTGAAGAACCATCGCGGCGAGATGGAAGCGCAGCGGCAGAAAGAGATCGAGGACAAGCAGGCGCAGATTGCCACGTTGACCAAAGCGGCGGCAGACGCCGAGGCCGCCTATACCGGGAAAGAAAATGATCGTCAGGTCGCGGAGGCGGCGATGGAAAAGGCGCGGGTTGCCGGCGACCAACTGCAGTCTCTCAACGAACAGCGCATGGGCCTGGAGAATCAATTGCAGCAGCTCCTGGGCGGATTGAAGTTCAAACAGGAAGCGGTCAATACGAGCGTGCAACCGCTCTTGATCACCGATGCGGATATTCATCAGCGGAGCGACCCAGACAAACGAATGATGTACATGGTGAGCAGCAGCGTGCCGATCGGTGTGCTCTTTGCCGGTCTGATTCTCTTGACCATCCACGGCGCCGCACGGGAATTGCCGCTCAATGCGTTGTCTCCGTCTGGCGAGGGTCCCGAGCCGTTCTCGCTCGTATCCGCGTCCAACGGCTCGGAAGGTGATTCCAAAGGACTCGAATCGCACGATGAATTGGAAGGGGTATCAAATGGAGAGTTCAACGGCGAACCGATCGAAACTTTGAATTCGTTGACTGGCGCTGTCAACGAAGCCGACGCGAAGAATCCGAGCGATGCGCAGCCGGCCGAGTCGATTCAATAACTAAAATTCATCGTGCTTCGCAGGAAGGAACCACGATCGTGACAAGCCCGGCGGCCCTGGGCTTGGGGCGGGCTGCTACATACCCGGTGCTCCGGGAGGCTCGGTGGGCGGTCCGGCGGGCGGGGCAGCGGGTGGTTCACCGGGAGCGGAAGGCGCTGCGGCGGGCACGCCGGGTAGCCGCACTCCCGGGACGGTCTTGTGCTGGTCTTGAATCATCTTGACGGCCTCTGGCATCAGGTCAAATTCCACGTGTCCGTCGCCGAAAAGGATGTTCATCCCCTGATGGTGATCCTCGGGCTTCTCGTACACGACAACTTCCTGCGCACCGGATGCCGATGTCATTCCCGCGCCGACATACACGTAATCTCCGTGATCGGTCAGCCATGTTCCAAGATCGGCCGGGGCCATCGACTTGTAATTGCCCGGCAACGCGGTGCTGGCTGAGGGACACAGGAACACTTCCGGAGTTATGTCTTCGCTGAGCATGTCGGTGATATTGGCGGGATACTTTCCCTGATGGTCGTTGGCGAATAGGAGGCACGCCTGCCCGATCTGCCGCTCATTGCTTGCACATTTGACGCGATTTGCTGTTTCTCTGGCGCGATTCAATGAGGGCAAGAGAATGCTCACGCCAAGCGCCACGCCACCGACCGAAACCAAGCTGGATTGCGGTGAGGAGCCGGGGAACGGCTCGCGCGATCGCGTGTGCCAGCCGCTCGCATCCGCCCAGGAGATGTTCAGCGCTGGACTCAATTCCGGAATTAATTTCTCCAGAGGCGGAAGGATGTGCTCGGGGAGGGCGATCGATAACTGCGCGCGGGACAGATCGAGAAGCGCTGTCGCTCGCAGTTGATCGATGGCAGCTTGAATCGCTGGGTAGGATGGCGGTATCGACGCCGGGAGATCGGAATATTCGAAGCCGGTGAAGGACCCAGTGGGGTCCAGTTGCTTGGCCAGATCCGCCAGCGCCGGCTGCTGCGTGATGGGCGCGCCAGATGCTTTATTTGCCGCATCAGCCACGCCTTCGGCGGAGCAGCCGAAGTACATGAAGCCGTCTTTGATTGTCCAGGACGGCTGTATGACCGGCGTGACAACCGTGAAGACCAACTGATCTCCGTTCTTGGTCATCGCAGTCGAGATCGGCAGGTGGTTTTTCTGGATCAATCCAGCGCTGGCGTTGGTGATCGCATAGGACAGCATCGTCCATCCCTGCTGTGCCTTGGCTGGATCGACAAGCTTATTCACCACCACGATGTTGCTCGCCTGCATCGTGGGCTGCGGCGCTGTGATGGTTGACGCTGGAATGGATGCGTCGGCGTAGATCGCCCATTGCGAGCCAAGGGGGTCGAGAATGTCGCGCTGCAGGCTTCGGCCGATCATCATCTGCGCGAGGCCCAGGCCCTTGTCGAATATGTCGCCTGCCGCGGGGTTCACGGTGCCGGCGATAGATCGCGCCTGTGAAAGGAGCAGGCCAACATTGAATTGCCCCAGCATGGCCTGTGTTGCGGTGGTGGGGATCCGTGCCAGCAGCGTGGGGTCAATGGGCGATGGTTCCAAAACGGTCAAGAGTCCGGTGCGTGGAGCGGGGGCATCGACAAAGCTGCTGGTTGCCCAGTCTCGCCCATCAAAGGCGGCTCCGAAGGAGACGTGCTTGATGCCGGTGATTCCCGACGCATCGCGTGCCCTGGGCCAGAAGGTTTTGGCGTCATCATCGTTACCGCCGGCGACGGCGTTGTCGATCTGCGCTAGAGCGGCGGAGCAATCGAGATACCCGCAGATCATCGGGTCGTTACCCGTCTGGGCAGTCATGCGGGTGAAGTTTTCATCGGCCTTTAGCGACTTCGCGTTATCCGCAGCCGCGGGGATCGCATCGCTGCCATAGCCGATGAGAAAAACTGTGCAATCGCCAGCCACGAAAGCGCGGCTCATCGGCGGCGCATCGGGCCCGTGAGTGGCGGCGTTGAAAATTGTCATCAGCGCATCACCATCAGTTCCGGCCTGGCAGATCAGGCCGAGTTTTGGCGCTGGCCTTCCGGCTGCGTCTTGGGTCATCCCCGCGAAAAAGGCCGCCGTGGGATGCCGCCAGAGGATTTCCAAAACCATTTTTGCCGCCAGTGCTCCTTCACCATGGTCGTTGCTATGGGCGGTGATATTCTGCATTAATTGCGGAACCAGTTGATCGCGAAGCTGCGCAAATCCCGAGGCATCGATGACGGCCTGAAGATGCGAGCCGGCATATCCGTTGTCCGGCGAATCCGCGCCTTTCCATCCGAGGTAGGCGATAGAATCCCCGGGCACGCGATCGGAGAGCGTTTGGGCGCGAACCGTTGCGCAGCAAAGCACGGCGAGCAGAGCAATCAATTGGAGTCTTCGCATTTTTTTAGTCCCGAGTTGAGATGGGTACATCTTGCCGCGCGGCACGGAAGATTCAAGTTAAGAGTTAACTCTCTGATATCGTCTCTGAGCCGCAGGTGAGTGATCCTCCCTATTGTCAGCGAGGTCAAGGCCGGGCGCGCGTTGCGCGCGCTCGTCGTCTGGCCATGATCGAGACGCAGGCGAGGCAGGGAAGGGACAGCACGGGTTCGGGGGCGTAGGGGACGTCGGTGACCACTACGTCGTCCCCGCCGTTGCCAGCGTAGGTGATCTGGAAGTTGTTAGACATGCCGTCGAAAGCCGCGGAGAAGATGGCTCCCTCGGGGAGGCCCGTGAATGTGCCGGTGATGGCGAGGGTGCCGGATTGGTCGGAGATGAGCGTGTAGGAATCGCCGACGGAGGGAGCATATCCAAGCTCGAAGATCAGATTGCCGCCTAGTGTCAGAAGCGGAGCGGCGACCGCGGGCAGTGCTTGTGGGGCGTATCGAAGTTGGGAGTAGTTGGTGCTGAGCGACCCGGCGGTGGTTCCGTTGATCTGGGCGACGAAACTGGAGCCGGCCGAGAGCGTGCCGCCACCACTGTCGGGTGCGAGGGTAAGGATTCCCGGTCCGCCGTCGCCGGGGGAAAGCGTTCCACCGGAGGAGACGGTGACGGGGTTGCTGATGGTGCCATTGCCGCCCAGCAATCCGCCCTTGGGAATGGTGAGGCCTGAGGCGAATGGCGATGATCCGAATTGCAGTGAGTTGTTGATGAATAGATTGCCGCCAGCCCAGTTTAATGCGGCCGAAGCGGTGGAGCAGGCGTAAGTGTTGACATCGAGCGTCCCGCTGGCAAGCAGCACTGCGGGTCCCTCAACTCCGGTGGAAGCGTTCACCTGGAGGCTGCCGCTCAACTTCAAACTTCCTCCGTCCACCGTCAGTTCGCTTAGGAAGAAGGTGTTGAAGGTTGCATTGACTCCGATGGCGGTTCCAGCGCTAACGGTGTAGCGGCTTTGGCCGTAGGCGTCCGTGATAGAAAGGGTTCCGAAACTCTGTGATCCGCCGCTCTGGGTGAAGAAGTTTCCGCCTCCTGACAAAGTTTCCGAGCCGGTCACCGCAAGAGTACCGCCGGAGATCTGATAGCTTCCATAGCCTCTGTACATGCCTGAAGTGAGGTCGATATTGGCAACATCGAGGGTCGCCCCGGACTGTACGAACGTTCCTGTGCCGCCATTGATCCCGACTTCCAGATCTCCGCTTGCGCTGAGTGTTCCGGCGCCCTCGAGGTTCCACGTGCCGTGGTCCGAGCTCGATGGGAGGATGTCCAACGAACCGACCGAAAGCGAACTGTTGAGGTTCAGAGTGACGCTGAGCGACGGGTTGAGGTTGTCAAAATCAATCGCGCTGGCTGTCGCCGGGGCACTGACGTTCACCGCGTACGAGTTACCTGGGTATTCGAATGCCGCGACGCTGCTCGAGGTGGGCACCGTCTGCGGGCTCCAGTTGGTGTTGATATTCCAGTCTCCGCCGGCCGGATTGTTCCAAGTTTGTGCATGCACTTCCAAAGCGCCGGCGAGGAGAAAGGAGATAGCGCCTGCGGCTGCCGCGAAGCATCGGCGATTTCGCGGGAGCTGGTGATTCCGCGCTAAGCTGCTCTCCGTGCCACGAGAGCACCTGCGTAACGAGCCCGAGCGAGAATCGTAACTCATACTCTCCTTCCAGTGGGTCACGGCCCGGCGAGTTGTATCGCCAACGTCCGCTTCGGCTCAAAATGAGTCAAGATAATTCATGAGACAGCGCATATTTCGGGGATCGTACTTCGGGGTGCCATCGTCGAGCTCGAGGACCTAGAATCGGAGCGGAGTTGCGGTGTACGGCAGTTTTAGGATGGCCGGCGAAGGCGCCAGCTGATCGGTGACGAGGTCGGCGCGGGACTAACCGGTCGGTCGCCAGCGTGTCTATCGATATGTGGTTGCCCTGGCGAGAAGGGCGAAAGGAGTCTGCAATGAAAAAAGGTATGATCACAACTGTATTTACGGGATTAATGGCGATTTTGCCGGCGGCGGCTTTTGCGGGGCCGCATGGGGGAGGGGGAATTGGCGGCGGCGCGCATTTTAGCAGCGTGGGCCGCGGTGGCGGAGGATTCGGCGGCGGCCATTTTGGTGGTTATGGTGGTTATGGTGGTTATCGGGGTGGCTACGGTCGGGGATATGGAGGGTGGTATGGCGGTGGGATCAGCGTCGGGTTGGGCTTCTACGGCGGGGTTGGTTTCTCCGACGGTTACTATGGGCCCGCGTATGTAGATGATGGCTATTACGACGGGTACTACGGTCCAGCGTACTGTGCACCGGCGGTGACCTATACGGCGCCGGTTACGGATGTTGCTCCTGTAGTGGTAGCGGTTCCGGCGGTTGTCTATTCGGCGCCGGCGGTGGTGGTTGCTCCGCGGGCTGTCTACTCCGGTTACTACTACGGCGGCGGACATCACGCTTTTGTCGGTGTGGCGGTGGGTGGAGTGGGCGTGAGCATTGGGGTGGGCCATTACCACTATTGATCAATTGAACTTGGATCAACAGGTAGAGCCGACGAGGTTACTCGCCGGCTCTGGCGCTTTATGCGGGTTTGCTTGCGATTTCCGCGAAACCCTTGCCGCTGAAGCGGCAAGCCCAGTGACTTAGGGATGGCAGCGGGATGTCGGTGGGGGCTATTTGGCCATGGCAAGCGAAGCGCGCTTTTCCTTGATTAGTTTCAAGAGCGCTTTTTGCGGATCGGCAAACTTGGCGGTTCCTTCCTCCATCAGCTTTTCTTCCAGCTTCTTCTGATCCACTTTCTTGTCGATTTCATCCAAAACCGCCTGTGGCGGAAGCTGATCGATCTTGCGCGTATAGGTTTTATTGAGCTTCTGCACGGCTTGGTTGGTCGCGGGCGGATTGGTTTGGATGTCGCTGCCGGCAAGGGCTTCGACATATTTATCAGGCGGGTCGGTTGGCTTCTTGGTGCCGGTGGAAGCGAAGATAATTTCCTGCTTGAGCGGCAGGTTCTTGGCGGCCCACCACTCTTGATTCATTTTCCAAAGCCGTTTGACGTTCACGATGCCCACCAATCCCTGAGCGGCCGGCGAAAGCTCGGGAACATATTTTTCGGTGTAGACATCGACCCGGGAGACGAAAATGCTGTAAACGCTCTTGAACCCGCTGAGACCATTTTTGCGGCGCTGAGCGCCCTTCCACACCGCTTCGCGCGCGATCTTGTACTGGCGCTCGGAGAAGATCAGCGTGACGTTCAACGTGATTCCAGCTGCGGCCAGGTCTTCCAGCGCATCCAAGCCGGCAGGGGTGGCGGGCACTTTGATCATTCGATTCTGGTGACCGGCCGCCCAGCGTTTGCCGGATTCGACGTAGCGCTTGGTTCGCTCGGCCTGCGGGATTGGGGCCGATATGTCTTCCAGAAGCGGATCGAGTTCAAAACTGACATAGCCATTGTCGCCGTGTGTCTGCTGCCAGACGGGCAGAAAGACCTGCTGCGCTTCTCGCACGAGGCCGTCGGTGAGTTCCCATGCGATGGCGGTGTCATCTAGGCCCTTATCGAGTTGCGCCGAGATCTTTTCGTCAAAATGACCGCCCTTAACGATGTCGGCGATGATGATTGGGTTGGAGGTCGCGCCGCTGGCACCGAGGGCGCGATTTTTCTGAACGAGGTTCGGCTCGATTGAATCCAACCAGACTTTGGTCCCGGTGGCGATGAGCGATTGCAGTGACATGATTGATCCTTCTTTGCTGATGATGGGCGCGACGCTCGGCGTCGGGTCCGATAATATACTCTATCCACTTCCAATGTCCCCCCTGAACTCTTCCCTTTGATTTTTTGACCATTGGGGGTAATCCCGGTATTTTTGCGCATTGTAAGGGATTTACCTAGCCGATATACAGGCCGAACCGCAGGTGTGTGCATTTTCCGTGCCCCGCACTCGTGTTTTTTGGCTATCAGCACCGCCAATGTCCGCTGGCCCCATTGAGTTTCCAGGATTTCGCACTGTCGCTCGATCCGCGCAGAGCGCCGAGCCGCGCGCTGCTGAAATTGGGCATCCTCGGCTGAGGGTCGCGCTCATCGATCAAGGTGTTGTCAGTTGTGGCAACTTTGTGACCAATGTTCTGCTGGCCCGCTGGCTGGCGGTGGATCAATATGGGGTATTCGCGCTGTTTTTGGATGCGATCCTCTTCCTCAACAGCCTGCAGGCGGCACTGCTGATCTATCCATTGACGGTCCGTTGCGCGTCGATGGATGAAAATCAAGTTCGTCGCTGCTCGGGAGCCTGCGTGCTGTTGACATTGCTGCTGGCGATTCCGCTAGGCACCGCTCTGGCGGTGTATGGCTTTTTCATTGGAGCGGCTTCGGTGGCGATATGGGCGGTTCTCGGACAAACCTTTTGGCAGTGCCAGGAGACGTTGCGCCGTACACTGCTGGCCAGGAGAAGTTATTCTCGTGCGCTGGTGGGCGATTCGATCAGCTATCTGGGGCAGGCCGTGATTCTTGGTTTGCTCGTCTTTGGACACAAGGCAGATGTTCCGCGCGCCTTTATTGCGATGGCCGCGACAAGCGTTGCCGCTGCGGTAGTGCAGGGAGTTCAAATTGGAGTGCAGCCGGCCGGTCCGAAGGCGGTGTTGCGCATGGGCCAGAGCTTCTGGCTGCTCGGTCGATGGGTGATGACCGCCAATCTCACGTATCTGATCACCAGCGTCTGCTGCTCGTATGCCTTGGCACGATCGCATGGGAACGCGGCGGTGGGGCGATACGCGGCGCTGTCGAATCTGCTGCGGATTGCCAATCCGTTGGTGATTACCCTATCGACGTTGATCGTTCCCGCGGTAGCGCTGGTGTCCGCCAGTGGAACCAGCCCGCCCACGTTATCCGCCGCGTGGCGGGTTGCGCGGCACTATGGGCTTCGCGGCGCGGCGCTGCTGGTGCCGTATTGGGCGCTGCTGATGTTATTTCCCGGTCATGCGATCACGTTGTTGTATTGCGGACGCAGCGAATACCTGGGCATGGAGACAGACTTGCGGATTTTTGTCTGCATCTCTGCGATGGTCCTGATCAACGCGGTAATGGCATCGATGTTGAATGGCCTGAGGCGGTCGCGCCGGTCGATGGCCGCACAGTTAGTGGGAGCCGCTGCGTGCGTGGTGGTCACTATTCCGCTGACGATTTACTTTGGGCTGGAAGGCTTGCTCGCCGGAACGCTTGTTTCCAACGCCGCGATAGCTGGTGCCCTGGCTATCCTTTTCCTGGATGTGGCCCACCGTGCGCATGCGGAGAGCGCAGTTAAAGAACCAAGACAAATCTTGCCGGCCGCCAAAGTCGCGCTGGTCTAGGCCGAATGGGGAGAGGCTGTGACCGCTGAGTGGTGGGGCGTCTCAACCTGAGCGCGGGGCGCAGCGGCGGGCCTGGTGCGGTGGTTGAAGATGTAGGATGCGCCGACCGTGGCGACCAGCAGTCCCCAGGCGTGATGCGGCACGATCACTCCCTGCCACCAAGGCGAGGAGATGATGGAATCAAACGCATGGGTGCGCCGAAGAATAAACGGTACCAGATCGATCGGCACCAGGAATTCGCCCAGCAGCGCAAGGACGGCGATACCAATTGCTCGCTCGTTTGTCCGAAGCCGTGCAATTGCCCAGGCCAATAGCATCAGCAGCAACACGCTGTCGTAGAGCCGTCGGTAGATCGGCAGCATACTCAGCGCCGCAACCAACGAGAGCGCAAGCAGATCCGTGCCAGCCGCCCGGCCGGGTCGCACATGGCTCAGGAAGCCGACGAGCAGGGGCATATAAAGCAGCACGACACAGAAATTGATGTCCAGTTGTCGGTGGATCACGACATCCAGAAGAGTCTGGAGGTTGACCATATCGTTGCGGAATGGGCCGCCCGGACGCGGATCATTGATCTGTCCCAGGTCGAGGGTCATCGCGACGTTTCGGTGCCAATCCGCGCTCCATGTGCTAATGCCAATGGACTCCATGCGGGCAATCGTTGCCATGGTTGCAACGGCGAAGAGGATTGCCGCTAGTGTTGCGACGCGCCATTGACGAATGAAAAGGTAATAAAGGATGAACGGGGCTCCCACCTGCACCTTCATGGCCGTTGCGACGCCCAGCAGAATTCCGGCGAGGATCTGACGATCCTTGGAGAAAGCAAAGACCGCAAGGATAATCAGAGCGCAGGAAGGGAGTGCCAACTGTCCCGACTCCATCGCGCATTGCAATGGTGCCGACGCGAGCGCGCAAGCGATCAGCAAAATCCGAGATAGCCGATCATGGATTCCGGCCAGGGAGAAGAGTGCGATGAAGGTCGCGATGAGCAGCGCGTTACTCGTGGCAACCCAGAGGATATGTCCCGGCACTGCCGAGAGCGCAGCGAAGGGGGCGATCATCAGCAGGGAGGAGGGCGGATAAACCGCGGCCCAGGTGCGCATACCGGCCGGATCGTCGGTGCCAAGATAGCGTCCATGATTGCTGCCAGCCCAGGCGGTGTAGACATCGTTGATGTTGTAGGGGTTTTGCCCGTTTAGCCAGGCCCTGGACGCGGAGTAAACGTTGGAAAAGTCGAAGAAGAAGGAATCGTGCCGAACGGGGGGAGTTCGATGGGCAATCTGGGCCGCTGCGAATAGCAGCAAAATGAAAATATAAGTCCACGCTGAGCGGAACACACCTCGAGACATCCCTGTCCTGTCTGTAATGATTGATTTCACTTTACCAAATCCGTTGAATCGCTGCCAACGTATCGTCTGATTTCACTGACCACCTGAATCTTGACGACCGCGCGCAGCAGGATCGCTTACGCACGTTAAAACATGCCCGATCTTCAAGGTTCTGATTACGCAGAAGTTGTGAAATCCCTTCGACGATTGTCGAGGACTTTAGCTTCGCAGAAAAATTGCGCGCCCGCGAACTTTTGCTCGCCCCGCAACAATAGAGAGATGAATTGGCCCTTGACAGGCAGAAAAACCTTAGAGGTCCGGGGGGACGATAGGGGCGGGCTTATGAAGTTGCTGCCGTCGCGCTGGATGCAGCTATCTCGATTATCCCCCGCCTGTCACGCTTGCTGCGCCGCCGGAACTTTTTTTATCTGCAAATTGCTTGAGCACCGCTTCGAGGCGCTGCTGTGCCTCGGGAGGCTGGCTGGGCAGCAGTTGCTTTAAGACGACCGCGATCATTGGACCCATCGCAGTGAGCTGGTTTTGTGCTTGATCGCGCTGTTTCCAGTCATCGGCCGACAGGTTGGCGACGACCAGCTTGATCTGCTGCACCATCCCATCAGAAGGCTGGGGCTGCGGTTGCGAGTAAGATTCAATCAGTGCGACCGGCACGTTTACCGCTTGGCCACTGCTGAGCGCGCAGGTCAGTTTCTCATCCCGCAAACTTCCGCTCAAGCGCGTTTGATCCCACAGCTCGATTTGCACATCGCTGCCCGCGTCGGGGGTGTGGGTGAGGGAATGAATCTCGCCGGCGTTGATCGTGATGGTGTCGAAGAGGGTGTTGAGCTTGAGCTCTCCGGCAAGAGAGCCGACGAACAGATCGCCGTTGTCCAATCGCAGCGCCGGAGAGTCGTCGCCCGGCTCGGCGGTTTTGCAGCTCAACTGCCAGCGGAACAGCGCGGCCGCGGGGATCGTTATAGTTTGCTCTGAAGGAAGTTGTTGCGTTGTGGCGGCCCCATTGTCAGCGCCCTCGACTCGGGCTGGGCCTGTACCCCTGAGTTTCATCTTGAATTCCTCACTGGCGACCAGGCCGGCAAAGTGGCTTCCATCGGTGAGATAGGCCGTGTGGACGGCATTATCATCGGACTGAAACGCAATCGCCCCGATCGCCTTGGGATCGAGTTTCAGCAAGCCGTAGCGGGTCAGAAAGTCGATCGTACCCTCGGGCGGGAGCACGGCCATGCGATCGCCGGTGCGCAGAAGGACGATCGATTGATCAGCCGATTGTTCAGCTGTTTGATCTGCCGCGGTGTCGGCCGATTCGCCAGGCCGCCGGCGATAGCCGATTCGCGCGATTTGCGAGAGTGGAATCTGCGTCAACTGCCCGCTGGAAAGCTCCAGCGATATGGTCTCTTTGGCGAGCTGACCGCCAAAGACCTGCCCATCGCCGCTCACCAGCAATTGCCGGGGGCGATACTTGCCGATGTTGATCAGCCCGATGAGGGCATCTGCCGGAAGCTGGATTTCTCCGTAAAACGTGTGCAGGGTGTAGGTGGGCTCCTTTAGTGTTCCCTTCAACTGATCGCCGCCGCGGAGTTCCACGACGTCAAGCAAATCGCCGCGCAGCACCTGGGCATCGCCTATCAAGGAAATGCCGGAATTGAAATTGATCAGGATTCTCCCAATCTCAGGTCGCACGTTCTTGAGCAGTTTGGATTCCTGCCAACCGGCGACCAACTGCATGCCGGCGTCGGCACTGGCGGCGGTTGAATGAACGTGCATAACGGCGACTTCTTTGCCGGCGGGCACTTTCACGCTGAGGTCGGCCTGCACCAGATTCGCGTCCTGTTGCGCGGCAATACTGAATGCGTTGTCGGACGAGCGGCCATTGAGCAGCTCGACGGCCGCGCGGTTCACCTGCGTCTGCCCCACCCACGCCAGCACCCGATCCTTGTTGTGCGGATCGGGAACGGTTTGGCTTGCGATGAGTTGAAAATTCACGCGGGATTGCAGTTGCACATCAAGTGTCTGATCGGCCGGCGTTGCGTTCTTGATCACGTCGATGTAACGAACGTATGCATCGTTAGCCTTAATCAGCACCCGTCGCGTGACGGTCATTCCCGCGGCCGAAAGATTATCCAAGACAAGTTCGCCGGTATCGTCGTCGATGTGCACGCGATTGGAGGCGGCCTGGAGGGCCTCGCCGTTGATCAGAAGCATTGCTCCCTGGGCGTAAACAGGCTGGTTGCCGCGCTGTTGGAGCATGCCGTTCTGATAGATCATCCATTGATTGCCGGCGACGTCGGTGGTGGTGTAGGGCAGTGAAAGAAATGTTCCAGCCGCCCCGGCTTGCACCGGCGGCGCCCCGAGAGTGCCTGTTGCCAGGCAAAGCAGGAGCAAAGCGACGAGATTCCGGATTCGCATAGAGCATCTCAAAAAAAAGCCACCGTCGTCCCAGAGGCACATTGATCGATCACTTATGGAGGTAAATCACTTCTCCGCTGCTGTGAACCAGATCGCCGCGCACGCAACTGACGATGACGCGGGCGACGTCCTCGGGGGCGAGGGTTTTGTCCGTTGGAATCTGCTGGGGGGAAAACAAGTCCCGAAGCATCGCCGTCTCGGTTGCACCCGGCGCGACGACATGGACGCGCACCCCAATGTCCGCGCCTTCTCGCGAGAGGGACCAACCGAGCGAATTGATCGCTGCTTTGGCGGCGCCATAGGCCGCGAAGCCGGGAAACGGATCGCGCGCCGCCACGGAAGAAACCAGCACGACCGCGCCGGATTTTTGTCGTTTGAATACCGGCCAGGCCGCCCGGCACAGGTAGAAGGCGGCGGAAAGGTTGATGTCCAGCACATCGCGCCACATTTGATCGGTCGTATCCTGCAGGAAGAACATGGGCGCCTGTCCCGCGCAGTTCACAACCGCATCCAATCGTCCAAACCGTTGGACGGTTTGAGCGACCGCCGCATCCACGAGCGATGAATTGGCGACATCGGCTGGCAGCACGAAACACTTTTCTTCCCCCGCCCGCCTTGCGGTTTCGGCCAGATCGGTTTTGGTTCGCGCAAGCAACGCCAGCCGGAAGCCGGCCTGCGCCAGTTGGATCGATGTTGCACGCCCGATACCGCGTCCTGCGCCTGTTACGATTGCGACCGGTTGTTGATCCATAAATCAGATCGTATCCACGACGACGGAAAATGCACCGCAAATCGCATGCAGAAATGAGCTTTGTCCGGCCGTGCACTGTTCGCATCCATGGCTGCCGTGCCACCCAAGATCTCAGACGTCGATTTGTTAACCGCCTGCTCTTGCGGAAAAACTTATTGGCGACGGCGATGCGGCGTGCTAAGGTCTTGGGCCGCTAAGCATTTGTGACCAAGAAGGGGCAAATAGTATTCGTCGAGCGAATCATGGGGGTTTTCCTCTCAAATACACCGCTTACCGATGCGGAAAGGTCGCTGCATACGTCGGAACGATTCGTCTTCATTGATGGTTTGCGCGGCATTGCGGCAATTGCCGTGGTACTGTTTCACTTTCATCATGCAATGGAGGGCCGGCCGGGATTCGTGATGTTTCTGGGGCCGGTCCATTGGCTTTTCAAAGAAGCGTGGCTCGAGGTTGAGGTTTTCTTCGTCATCAGCGGATTCGTGATTGCCCACTCGCTGAGAAAGATCACGGCTACGTGGAGCTTTATCGGTCATTTCGCGCTGCGACGATCGTTGCGGCTGGATCCGCCCTATTGGACAACGATCGCGGCGGTCACGCTTAGTCTCTGGCTATCGGCCAGGCTTCACCCGGGCCGCCCCAACCCTGCCACGCCGCGGGTGGTTCTGGCGAATATGTTTTATGTCCAATACATCCTGAACTTTCCGCCTTTGCTGGATATTTTTTGGACGCTATGTCTCGAGGTTCAGTTTTATCTTCTCTGCGTGCTGCTATTGCATCTGACGCAGCCGGTTAGGGCGACACACGTGCCTTCATCCACTGCGTACATTGTGGCGATGAGCGCGATTTTCTCGATTGCCGCTAATTTCTCGGGGCATTCCTTCGCAGGATGGTTCATCGACTATTGGTACATGTTCGCCGGGGGACTGCTTGCCTATTGGACGTGGCGAAGAATACTCTCACCGGTTGCGTTTGCGGTTTATCTCATCGCTGTCATCGGGCTCTCTGTTCTGCACCGGGGTTTAGCGCCGATGGTTATCGCCTTCACCTCGTTAATAATTTACATCGCGGCGATTCGCGGGCGCTTGACAGTCTGGCTCGGTGGCTGCCTCTGGCAATCGATGGGAAAGATTTCGTACAGTCTGTATCTCTCTCACGGAGTGTTCGCCGGCGCGATGTTTGATTATGGCCTTCGCTTGTTGGGTCCATCCACCTTCGGATCGTTGGCGTGCTTCATTATCGTGCTTATTGTCAGCCTCGGATTGGCGGTGCTGATGTATCTGCTCGTGGAGCGTCCCAGCCATAGATTTTCCTCTCGGGTGGGCTTGGCGCAGAAGAACAGAATCGCCTTGGTTTCGGCTTAAAGCCCTTCGCGCTTTTTCGGCGCCGGCAAAATTCAGTGAGGGGTTGGCTTGCTCATCGACGTGTCGATCTTGTCTTTACCCGCCTATCGCCTATCCTCAGCCCGGAATGTCCGCGCAAACACTCGAATGGGTTCTGGGTGGGCTTTATCTTTTATTGGGCCCGGCCGCATGGGCGCTGTTTGGCTTTGGAATGATCAAGGGCAGGCAGCGCATGGATTTGTTGCAAAAGCCATGGCCCGCTCTTGCTGATCCGCCGCTGGTTACGATTCTGGTTCCCGCCAAGGATGAGGGAGAACGGATCGGCGGATGCCTGCGCTCGGCATTGGCGCAGGATTATCCGGATTTTGAAGTCATCGCAATCGACGATCGCAGCACTGATCAGACCGGCAAAGTGATGGACGAGCTGGCCAGTTGCGATGCTCGGCTGCGCGTGATTCATATCAAGGAAGGATCGCTGCCCGCGGGATGGTTGGGAAAACCATTCGCGTTGCACACGGCCGTGTCCAGTGCCAAAGGCAAGTGGTTCTGCTTTGTCGATTCGGACGTGGTTCTTCAGCCGGACGTCGTTTCAGGGACGATCGCCGTGGCCCAATACAAGCAGTTTGATTTGTTCAGTATTCTACCGAGGCTCGAGAGCGGATCGTTCTGGGAATCGCTGATCGTTCCTCTCGGGGGGGCGGCAACCAGTGCGATGTATATGCTGCCGCTCACCAATTACAACGAAACAAAAGTGGCTTTTGCGAATGGCCAATATCTGTGCATTCGCCGCGATGTGTATGACGCGATCGGCGGCCACGAAGCGGTATGCGGAACGTTTTCCGAAGATGTGCAGATTGCGCGACGCGTGAAGGGGATGGGCTATCGACCGCGATTGTCGGTCGGGACCGATTATGCCGCCGTGCGCATGTACAGTTCTCGCGGGGCTGTTTTCAGAGGATGGGCGCGCAATTTCTACGGCGGCAGCTTAGGGCGGCCGTGGCGAATTCTGGCTGCAATTGCATTCACGCTGGTCTGCTGTTTCGGCGCATATATCGCCATCGGCTGGGGTGTTTGGCGACAGATCCATCCGGTAAGCTGGGTCGGAGGCATCGGGTGGCTGGCCGCGGGAAGCATTCATCTGGTTTTGATGACCTATTTTCTCTCGCTTATGTATTCCTGGAGCGGGAATCGCCCGGCGCTTGCGCTGCTGTTTCCGTTGGGTGGCGGATCGCTGCTGGCAATTTTTATCAGGTCTCTCTGGTTATGCGCCACGGGTAATGTTGAGTGGCGCGGCACGACCTACTCGCGGAGCATGCGGAGGCTCTCATGAATGATCCCATCAATGATATCGCTTCTCTCAATCATCGATTCTCGATCCCCGATGTGGCTTTTTTCGATGACGGCCAAGGCGGTCTTATTCGCCTCACCATCAAATCCGCCGCGGCTGATGCCGAGATTTATCTGCACGGCGCGCACGTGACTCGATTTGATCCCAGGGGCCAGCCTCCTGTTTTGTTCATGAGCGCAAAGAGCCAATTTGCTCCGGGGAAGCCCATTCGGGGCGGCGTGCCAATTTGCTTTCCGTGGTTCGGTCCCAAGGCGGGTGATGCCAAGGCGCCGGCGCACGGATTTGCGCGGCTCGTGGAATGGAATGTCGAATCGGTGAAACAGAACGGCACGGATGTTTCGGCGGTCTTGAGCCTGGTATCCAATGAAGAGACCAAATCGCTCTGGTCGGCGGAATTTTCCGCGACGTACACCGTGACGGTGGGCAGTGAGTTGCATCTGAGCCTAGCGATCAAAAATACCGGCAGCACGGCCATGAAGTTTGAAGAGGCGTTGCACACGTACCTCACCGTCGGAGACGTCGAGACGATTTGGATTGAGGGACTGGGCGACACGACGTACATCGACAAGGTGAACAACGCCGCCCGGACGGCGCAGAGCACCGCGCCGATTCGATTCATCGATGAGACGGACCGCGTCTATCTCGCCACGCGGGCGACATGCATCGTTCACGATCCATCGCTGGGCCGGCAGATTCGCGTTGCCAAGACCGGCTCGGATGCCACCGTCATCTGGAATCCATGGATCAATAAAGCCAAGGCAATGGCGGACTTTGGTGATGATGAATGGCCGGGAATGGTGTGCGTGGAAACCTGTAACGTGGCGGATCACGCTGTGACGCTTGAGGCGGGCGCGACGCACACGATGACGGCGGGGATTTCGACGACGCGATGATTGAGGGAAACCTTGTCGGCCGCTTGCCCTTTTGGCGGCAAGGAGAATCGCTGGCCCGCTAAGCCACAAGCGGCAGGGACGCGGGCAAGCCCAATGAAACGCGATACCCGCCATGTTCCGGTACTGCTCGATCAATTGCTTAGCGCTATCGACCTGCGGCCCGGCCAGGTGGTGGTCGATTGCACGCTGGGCTTGGGCGGACATGCGGCCGCGATGCTGCGGTGCGTCGGTCCATCGGGCCGATTGATTGGCGTTGATTTCGATCCCAGCAATATCGAGCTTGCCCGCGGCCGGTTGCGGGATGTCGGCGGCAGATTCGATCTGTATCACAATAATTTCGCGGCTTTGCCGACCGTCTTGAATCAGGCCGGAGCGGAGCGCGTAGACGCGATCGTGGCCGATCTGGGCGTGGCCAGTCCGCAGATCGATGATCCGGGCCGGGGCTTTTCCTATCGGCGCGCGGGGCCGCTCGATATGCGGATGGATCCCACGCGCGGGCAGCCCGCGTCCGCATTGATCGCCCGCATTCCCGAGCGGGAATTGGCCGAAGCGCTGCTGGAATTGGGCGATGAAACCGATGCGCGGCGGATTGCACAGTTGATCGTCGAACGAAGAAGAATCGACCCGATTACTACAACCCAAGCGCTTATGGCGATCGTCTGCGAAGCGCGCGATTTCACGCTCAAACGCGCCGCCGGCGCGAAGCTGCACCCCGCGGCCCGCACGTTCCAGGCGCTGCGGATTCTGGTCAACCGCGAGCTGGCGAATCTCGATCGTCTGCTGGCGGTGATTCCTCAATGTCTCAAGCCCGGCGGCACGGCCGCGATCATCAGTTTCCACAGCGGGGAAGACAGAAGAGTGAAATCGTCATTCCGCCAGGGACGCGATAACGGGATATATGAAGCGATCAGCCCGGATCCCATCGTCGCGAGTTTGGCCGAGCAGAAGGTCAATCCGAGATCGCGGTCGGCGAAACTGCGGTGGGCGAGAAATAAGCAGGTTTAGTTAGCGGCGATGCGCAGCACCGCGTTGGTCCGAATCATCGAGCGGTAGCGCGGTGTTGCGCACCGCCGCTAAATAGCGCGTCAACCGTTCCACTGCTTCTCCAGCTCCGTCACTTCGCTGGACCGCTCGATCTGCTTGGCGAGTTTGAAGTATCCGCGCACCTGATTTTTCGCGATCGGATCGTTCACCACATCATCGATCGATCGGCCGGTGAACGCGAGGACGCGATGGAGCGCGCGTTGTCGCACCACGAACTCGATGCCGGTGTCCGCGCCCACCAGACGTTGCCGAGATTGATAGCCGAGGGGGTCAGGCATAATCACGACTCGGGCATCTCCAATTGCTCGATCGGTATGGCGTGCTGGGGCACGGAAGTGCCGGTGATGGCAGCGACAATTCGATCGACATGCACGTGGCAGTTTTCGATGAAAACGGTGTACTTGTCCTGCGTCCCGCCGACGGCGGTGCCGGCGACGTAAATTCCCGGGACGCTGGTCTCCATTGTTCGTGCATTGAAGACCGGCGCGCCGCAGTCGCCATCAAGTTTCAAGCCTGCCAACTTGAATAGCGTATTGTCCTGTTCATACCCGATCAGAGCCAGGACAAAATCGGCCTGCACATCGAACGTTTCGCCGCTGGTGCTCGAACCTCGCCTTAGCGTGATGTGCGATGGAGAAATCGCGACGGGAACAGATTGAAAATACGCTTCGATCCGCCCAGCGGCGATCAGGCCGCTGGTTTCGGGAATCAGCCAGTATTTGATGTTCTTTTCGGGCAATTTCTCGCGGCGATAGCTGATGGAGACGTGTGTGCCGGCGTGATGCGAGCGAAGCGCCGCTTCCACCGCGCTGTTTTTGCCGCCGATAATCATGAGCCGCCGGCCGAAATAGGTGTGCGGGTCCTGAAAATAATGACTCACATGGGGCAGATCTTCGCCAGGCACATTGAGGCGACGGGGCCAATCGGTGCCGCCCGTGGCGAGGATAAGTTTTCGGGAACGATAGGTTCGATTACGGCCGGCCGGCGCCGTGCGCAGGGTGAATGCGCCATCCTCTTGTTCGATACCCACCACCGGCTCGTAGGTGCTAATCTGCAGGTCGAATTGCCCAACGATGGCCCGAAGGTAGGCGAGATATTGCTCGCGCGTCGCCTTGGATTGATCGGGCGTCACCAGCGGCACACCGGCGATGGCGATGCGCTCATTGGAGCTGAAGAACCGCGTTTGCGGAGCGAACCAGGAGATCGTGTAGCCGATTTGTTTGGCTTCGAGGTGCAGGTATTCGATGCCGGCTCGCTTGAGGGCGACGGCGATTTCCAGCCCGATCGGCCCGGCTCCGACAATGGCGACTTCGACGGGGTGCATTGATGCATCATAGGCGAGGAGGGAGAAAACTGAATTCACGGAGAACTTCGCGCGCACAGAGCATGCCTCACTGAAAGTGAGCACGCCGGCGGGTGGATTTGGGGGTCGATTCCTGGTTGGGGTTTTCTTTGAACCTCCGGTGAGATTGGATCGTTTTATCCGCAGCAGGTCTTGAATCAGCGACGGTGGTGCATGATGATGGGCATCGGCTGGGGGAAATGAGGATTGATCGTCGGCCAATGGACTGGCCGATAGGTACCTGAGCCGGGCAATTTTGGCCTGGTTCGTCTCCTGAGCTTCGGGCCACAGGCCCAAGGACGGGCAGGAATGGATTCCTTCATCCTTCACGGCGGGACACGCCTCAAGGGCAAAATCGAAATCAGCGGCAGCAAGAACAGCGCGTTGCCGATCATGGCGGCGTGTTTGATGTCAAGCAGCAAGATGACGCTCAAGGGCGTTCCGCGCCTGAGCGATATCGATTCGATGGCCAAGCTGCTTGGCGAGCTGGGTTGTCATGTTTTTCGCCACGAACCGGCCAGCGCCTCGCCATCGAGCTTATCGGGCCTGACGGCACCAGCGCTAAACGGGCCGCTGGATATCACCGTAACCGATCAATCGAAAGTGGAAGCTCGATATGACATCGTTTCCACGATGCGGGCGAGCATCTGCGTTCTCGGGCCCCTGCTGGCCAAGCGAGGCAAGGCGATCGTCTCGATCCCCGGCGGGTGCAACATCGGCGATCGACCTGTCGACCTGCACGTGCGCGGGTTGCACAAGCTGGGGGCGGAGTTCCGCAATGAAAACGGCAACATCGTTGCCGAGGTCCGCGGCCGGCTCAAAGGGTGCCGAATGTATCTCGGCGGGGCGATGGGCCCGACCGTGCTGGGCACCATCAACGTGATGTGCGCGGCCGCTTTAGCTGAAGGGGAAACGGTGCTCGTGGGGGCGGCCTGCGAGCCGGAGGTGAGCGATTGCGCGGAAATGCTCAATAAAATGGGCGCCCAGATTCGCGGTCATGGCACGCCCGAGATTCGCATCGAAGGCGTCGACAAACTCACCGGCGTCGAGCATCGCGTCATTCCCGATCGGATCGAGTGCGGCACGTTCATGATCGCGGCCGCGATTACCAATGGCGAATTGGAATTGAAGAATTGCAACATGGATCACCTCATCGCCGTGGTCGATCGGCTGGATGAGGTTGGCGTGAAGGTAAGCCGCGAAAACGGCACGATCTTTGTCAATTCGACCCGCCGCTTGAATCCGGTGGAAATGAGCACGCAGCCCTATCCCGGCTTCCCAACTGATCTTCAGGCCCAGTTGATGGCACTGTTATGCCTGGGAGACGGCATCAGCGTGGTGACCGAGCGGGTCTTCCCCGACAGGTTTCTGCATGTGGGCGAGCTAAACCGCATGGGCGGCCGGGTCCGCAAGGAAGGACCGACGGCTATCGTGCAGGGGGTAAAGGAATTACAGGGTGCCCGCGTGATGGCTAGCGATCTTCGCGCCAGTGCCGCCTTGGTCTTGGCTGGACTTGTCGCCAAGGGGACGACGCGGATTGACCGAGTATATCACATCGATCGGGGTTACGAGAAGATCGAGCAGAAACTGGCGGCGGTGGGGGCGGGTATTGAGCGGGTTCGGGAGAAATAAGGGAGCCGTCCCTTTCCATGTTTAGCCGCCGCGTCCACGCGGCGTTTCTCCGTGGGCAACGTCGCGTGGCCGCGACGGCTAAACGCAGCTTCGCACCGAATTGGCCTCCGGTGCTACCCCGTCCCTTCACCACATCAGAAAAGTTTTGACTTCCCAGGGGCGAATGGGGAAGATTCCCCGTTATACCAAGGCGGGTTGGTAAGTCTGGCACC
>Ga0302326_10008813_pt1 | contig 22180 bp, 16 predicted proteins | sample Palsa_T0_3_FD_202264 | JGI IMG/M metagenome (GOLD analysis project Ga0302326, IMG submission 202264) | Peat permafrost microbial communities from Stordalen Mire near Abisko, Sweden - Palsa_T0_3 | ecosystem: Environmental > Terrestrial > Soil > Palsa > Peat permafrost | place: Sweden: Abisko... | reverse complement strand
TTCTCCCGCTTCAGCTGCAGCGCCACAATCTCGCCCGTCTCCGGCTCAACCCAATGCAGCTGAAATACTCGCTTTGCGATATCCACTCCAACCACGATACGATTCATGTCGGACCCTCCGGTTGCCAGTGAAGACTGAACACCTTCCACCTTGGGCACTTTGATGCCGTCGGCCCGGAGGGTCCACTTCCTTCCCAAGCTCACCTCCTACTTCACCTTCGAAGTGGGAGGCGTCCATACCATTTCTCCTTCGCCCTCAATTACCAGCCTCGATTAAGCTCTCGAAGTGTCCGCTTCTCTGCCGCCGCCATCATCGCATCCGTTGCGCTTGCTCGCTGTCTCTCGTGGCGAAGCACAGCGCGTCCTCCAAGCGGTCGTTACCCCAAAACATTTCCGATCCCACAAAAAAGGTCGGGGCACCAAAAACCCCGCGCCGGCGAGCTTCGTCGGTCTGTTCGCGCAAGCGAAGTTTGTTATCGTCGCGCTGCGCCGAGCTCAGCAGATCCGATGACGGTAGACCCAGCGCATCCAGGACTTCGCTCACCACCTGTGGCGTGTCGATGTCGCGGTCCTCGACGAAATTGATCTGCATCAGCCGCCGGCTGAAGTCACTGATCCACGGCTCGTCGGAACCGAGCAAGGCGACCCGCATCGGCAGGACCGCGCGCCGCGGGAATTGGCTGGGTGGTGTCCAGGGCAAGTGATACTTTTCGCACTGGCGCGCCATGTCGCGCCACATGTACGCGCCCTTTTCCTTTTGCAGTACGAACGGCGAGCTGTCCCAGCCAAATGACTTGAAGATGGGCCCCAATAAAAACGGCTTCCAAACGATCTTCACGCCATGCTGTCGTGCCAAGTCGTCGATCCGCATCACGGTCAGATAGCTGTAGTTGCTGCCAAATTCAAACCAAAGCTCGAGGCTCAGAGATGCTTCGACCGCTGCGTGCGCCATGTCAATGCTTCGCTTTATTCGTAGACGACGAGGCAGCGGGCCTCGATGCTTTCCCGAGGAGGCGCGGCAGCGGTCGCTGCGGGATGGCGGAACGCCGTATGAGCGGTAAAACGCGCAAGGCCTTCGACCTTGGAGTCATACTGCTTGAACACCATTGCCTCCTGACGATCCATCGCCGAGAATCAGGACCAGCGATGTTGTGAGCATGCAGACAATAACCGAAACCCCCCGCTCCCTGGCAGTGTCCTTTGACAACAGCTACGCCCACCTGCCGGAGCGCTTCTACGCCCGGCTCGATCCAACACCCGCGGCCCGGCCTCGCTTGATTAAATTCAATGCGGCGCTCGCTGCGGAACTCGGTCTGGACGTCAGCGGTGTCAGCGCCGATACGTTGGCGCAGCTGTTTTCCGGCAATCTGAGGCTAAAGGGCGCTGAGCCGTTGGCGATGGCCTATGCCGGGCACCAATTCGGTCACTTCGTACCCAAGCTCGGCGACGGCCGCGCAATCCTTCTGGGTGAGGTACGCGACGGCGCGGGCGTGCGTCGCGATATTCAACTGAAGGGCTCCGGGCGGACCCCGTATTCACGCGACGGCGACGGTCGGGCGGCGCTGGGACCGGTGCTGCGCGAGTACGTAGTCAGCGAGGCGATGCATGCGCTGGGCGTGCCGACCACGCGTGCGCTCGCCATCGTAGCGACCGGGGAATCGGTTTACCGCGATCGCAAGCTGCCCGGTGCCATCCTGACCCGAGTTGCGGCCAGTCACGTACGCGTGGGTACCTTTCAGTTCTTCAGCGCGCGCGGGGACGTCGAAGCCATCAAGCAACTGGCGGACTTTGTGATCGACCGCCATTACCCTGAAATCAAAGAGGCGGAAGCGCCATATCTTGCGCTGTTTCGAGCCGTGGCCGAACGTCAAGCGCGGCTCATCGCGTGCTGGATGCATGTCGGCTTCATCCACGGCGTGATGAATACTGACAACACGGCGATTTCGGGCGAAACCATTGACTTCGGACCCTGCGCCTTCATGGACGCGTACGACCCCGCAGCCGTTTTCAGTTCGATCGACACGGCTGGTCGCTATGCCTATGCCAACCAGCCGCACATCGCCCAATGGAACCTGGCCCGGTTCGCCGAGACGCTTCTGCCGCTGCTGAATCCGATCCTGGAGCGCGCCATCGAGCTTGCGAACGAGGCACTCTCGGCATTCTGGCCGCGATTCGAGCAGCACTGGTTATCGGGTATGCGTCGCAAGCTCGGCCTGTTTACGGCCGAGGATGGGGATACGCAGTTAGTTCGGGGCCTGCTGGAAGTCATGCATCGCCAGCAGGCGGATTTCACGCTGACGTTCCGCCAACTGTGTGACGCCTCGGGAGGTCAGCAGTTCGATGCCGCTGTGCGGGCTTTGTTTGCGGACGCCGCGGTGTATGACGAATGGGCGACGACGTGGCGATCGCGCTTGGCTCGCGAGTCACTGCCAGCCAGTGTGCGTGCCGAGTCGATGCGTCACGCCAACCCGGCATTCATCCCGCGCAATCATCGATTGGAGGGAGCCATCCAGGCCGCCGTCGAGCATGAGGACTTTACGTTGTTCGCATATCTGCTGCGGGTCCTGGCGCGACCATACGAGGACCAGGAAGGCTTTGAAGCCTTCGCCACTGCACCGCGGGCCTCCGAGCGCGTGCTGCAGACGTTCTGCGGAACCTGATCGAGCACATGTCAAGGCACGCGAAGCGATAATCGCCGCGTCTGCGTCTGAACGTTGCAAAGGCACGACGTCCTCCACCAATGGATGAGGGCTGTTTTGGAGTTCATTTTGGTCGCATCCTAAATGACCGCGTTGTCGAGCTGCTGAAAGATGAAGAGGTGAGAGAGATTATTCGGAGGTGGCCCGACTGGCCGAGTAGCCGCTAGGTAACCTATTGGCACACTCGCTACGATCGGCGGTGAATCTGGGGGTTTGTGGTGACAAGAGAGCGAACGGACCATCGGACGAGAAATTGCGAGTGGCACCGCGGGTTGAGTGCGCTTGAAAGAGTTCGACGATCTTGCGCCGCCTGTCAATTGACGGCGGTTGGGCCAACGTAAAAGGACAAGATCAGTTGGCCACCGCTTCACGAGTTGTAGTAAGGAGACATCTTAGGATCAGTCCCCCCACCGGAGTGCGTGATGCTGGTGAGGCCGATGCCGCTCGCCGCTAGACCGTACGGAGCGCCTATCCTCGTGGAGTGCGCGCCCAGGTGGTCTTTCGGCCACTCAAGTTCACTCCCGACTCGGTCGGTGCTGAGGAGCCGACCCACCTTGGAGGAGACAACTCCCCTTCGCAACTCTGTCGGAGCGATTGAGTGCGCGCCAGCAATTGGACTTTGATGCTCTTCGCGCGGCAGCCACCCTCTTCCGCTCGATGAAGCTTCCTGACTCTATAGTGTTGACTCCCGCTTTGACGGTCACGTCGAGCGCGCTGATCGCCCCATCGCGATAGAGGACATCCTGTGCAACGCAGTCTGCGCGCAATACGTTTGGAACTGGGTGCGTGCGACTCGAACGCCACTTGCACGGCTTTGTAATTGGAGCTTACTCTTCGCTTCCCATTAGGTATGCGGAGTGAAACATCGCCAGTAGGCTTGCGATGTGTCGTCGCGTCCACCGCTGCGCATAACGAAACTTATGTTAAGCAGAAAGTCAGTCTGCTTTTAATAGACACGAGGGAAGGGTCCGCGGTCGACGCGTTTAATCGCCGGCCTCGCCTGACTCACGGCGTTTGCGTGAGAAGTCCCTGCTCGACTAGCACAGGCGGATGCCGGTGGTGCGTTGCCTGCTCGTAACCATAGGCGTACCCCAACAAGTCGCCATCGTGCCACGGCCGGGCAGAGATCTCGAGCCCGAATGGCAAGCCGCCGGCGTAATACCCACCCACGACGACGACGGCCGGCACTCCCAGCATATTGACCCAGCTCGTATCGGAATGCGGTCCGCCGCCCAGCGGTCCGTTCTGCGGCATCGTCTCATCGACCGGCGGCATCTGAATTGCGGGATACACGTAGCCATCGAGGTGCAGCCGGTCCATGGTCTCGAGATAGACGTCCATCAACCGCTGGCGCGGCTCGTAGAAATTCGCCTGTGCCTCAGGATCGGTCTCAATGACTCGCTGCGTGACCTCCACATCGCCGAACTGTGCATTCAGAGTCTCGGTACCGATGATGGGCTGCCCCAGGGGCTTGCCGACGACGGCGTCGTACTCCGCGGCGGAGTGGTATTGCGCGGGCCCGAACGTCTTCAGAAAGAGGTCCGTGCCCTCCTTCACATAGGGATAGGTCGCGACGCGGATGGCGATCTTCGCGAAACTGTCTGGAAGCACCGAATCGTCCATCACGACGGTCGCGCCGGCCGCGCGAAGCTCATCGACGGCCCTGAGGAAAGCAGCCCGAGTCGCCGGGTCCAGTGCATTGTACTGCTCGGCGGCCTGCTTGGCTGCGAGGACGTTGGGGACTCTCGCCGGCACGCCGTGAAATGGAGGCCCCACTCCGTCAAGAATAAACGCAGGCACGCCGAAGCGCTTTCCCTTCAGTGCATCGGCCTTCAGGTACTGGGTATACGGACCGGTCTGCGCTTTCATCGCGGCATCCCGCGTCGGGGGATCGAGTGGATCTGCGCCTTCCATGACGGACAGGGCGATCGCGGCGTCGGTCACATTGCGCGCAATGGGACCCGTGTTGTCGAGAAGCCAGTCGAGCGGCGCGATGCCGGCGATGCTGACCAATCCCCGTGTCGGAAAGACACCGACCAGACCGCTGGTCGCAGCGGGCATCCGGATCGAGTTGCCGGTATCCGTGCCGGTGCCGAGCACCGCCATGTTGGACGTCACGGCAGTGACCGTACCGCCCGACGAACCGCCGGGTGAAAAACGCACATCGTACGCATTGCCTGTGCGGCCAAATGAACTGCTACGGGTGGTATCGGCGTTGGCAAAATCGGGCATGTTCGTATGGCCGATCAGCACAGCCCCGGCCGCCCGCAGCTTCGAGACCACGGTCGCGTCCCGCGGCGCGAGGAGTTCGTGACCGGGAATTGTATAGCCGTCCCACCCGTCGGTCGTGACCAGACCTTCGATGCTGGTATTGGCCTTGATCACGATCGGCACCCCCCAGAGCGGACCGCGCGTGCCGCCGCGGGAAGCCTCAGCATCCTCGCGAGCGGCGGTCTCGAGCGCCTGCCTCTCCAATACCTGCTCGACCGCCCGGTAGACCCCGTTGTACTTGTGAATCCGCGCAAGGTGCCACCGAACGACCTGCGTGACCGTGTACCTGTGCTCGGCGTAGTAGCGCTCGAGCTGCGGCACGGTTACCTCAAGGAGTTCGCGGTCCATCGTGGCCGCAGCGGGAGCTTTCGAAGCCGCTGCTGAAGAGGCGGCCACCATCACCGAAAGACAACCGAAGGCCGAGCAGACCAGCGCGCAGTGTTTGTGCATGGCTAGAAATTCCGGTTAATCAAAGAGTGAGGCGTATAAGCGCGCCCGCATCCATTGATGGGGCTCCAAACACTCCGCGTTGTTAACATCGACTTTCACCCTGTTTGGCCTTTGTCCCGGCTTCCCGACATTCACCTTGGCCTCTTCCTCACCCTATCCCGGTGCTCGACTCTCAACGCCCTGCCTATGTGTAGAGCATAGCTCCCGCTGCGCTTCTTCGTTGCGGCGAATATCGACGTGTCCGATGCAGGCCTCCTTTGATTTAACTGTGCGCTGTGGGGACCAGTAATCGTTCTTAAGTGAAATCACTATAATATTCAAGGGTATGATCTGGCTCTTCGGTGGCCCTTGCTATACGTCATACGAAGTAAGATGGCCATAGAGTCTTGACGCTGGCGTTCGCTTCCGAAGAATGCGGCATGCCGTTGCCGGATTAGCTGCATTTCCTGCAGCAACCTCACTCTCACTGATGATCGACGGCGTGCTGGAATCTGCGCTCGGGGTGCATGCGCGACGCCAATCCGACGCCCAGGCCCATCAAGGCAATGCTAACGGCGAACGGCAACTCCCAGTTGCCGAACTTATCGATCAGTGCGCCAGAAATTACCGGACTGATGATCGCAGCAAGTGCGGATCCGGTATTCATCAGCCCACTGGCCGTACCCGAAAACTCGGGGGCAATATCCATTGGGATCGCCCACATCGGGCCGATCGTCATTTCAGCGAAGAAGAAGCCCCCGGACAAGCAGATCAGGCACAAGTAAAGATCATGCGTGAACATCAGCGGCACCAACGAGCACAGCGACAGCGACATGCAAACGGCGACCATCCCACTACGGGCACGCCGCAGACTCCCCGTGCTCTTGTAAAGCTTGTCCGATAGGACACCGCCGAGCGTATCTCCTACGACTCCGGCAAAGAAAACGCTCGAGGCAAACAGCGCCGATCGTTTCAGATCCAACGCGTGGCTATGCAGAAAGTACTGTGGAATCCAGCTCAGGTATAACCACAGCGTCCACCCATAACAGAAGTAGACAATCGTCACCGGCAGCATGCGCCGAAACAGCTGAGCCCACGGAACCGCGGCTGTCGCTCCACCTGCGTCCGGCAATGCTGCAAGCTCGGCTTTGGTAATGCGCGGATGCTCGGCCGGGTGTTCGGTAAAGCTCAGGGCCCACACGGCCACCCAGGCGAAGCTGAGCGCCGCGCAGAAAAAAAATGACGCGCGCCAACCATACGCGGCCATAACGGCGATGATTGTGGTCGGGGCCACAACATTGCCGATGCGCGCGGCGGCGTGGGTTATGCCCTGCGCAAACCCGCGCTTCGCGCTGACCACCCAACGCGACATGGCCGATGTGGCGGCCGGGAATGTCGCCCCCTCCCCCACGCCCAGCAGCACGCGCGCGACTAGCAGCGAGACAAGTCCGTTGGCGGTCCCAGTGAGGACCGTGGCGGCGGCCCAGACCAGGCCGCATGCGATAAGGGTGCGGCGTGCCCCAAAGCGGTCGCTGACCCAGCCGCCGATCAACTGAAATAGCAGATACGGGTAGGCGAACGCCGAGAACACGAAACCAATCTGGGTCCTGCTGAGCCCGAATTCCGTCCCAAATCCCTCGGCCGCAGAACTCACGTTCACGCGGTCGAGGTAGGTAATGAAATACATGAGACAGAGTAGCCCGAGCACGATCGTAGTGGCTCGCAGACGCCTCATGGCAGTTCCCTGATGGCGCCTTGTTCGGCCCCGACTTGGTGGCTGAATCGCAGCGGTAGTAGCATACGGGCGCAACGAGCAACGGACATCGCGCGCAATGCGAGGCGCTCACGCGCACAGTTGATGCGATACGTTGTCCACGGTGCCAGGCTGGAATGGGCGTGCATATCTGCTGGGAGGAACTCACCCGTGTCTTCAAATGATGGCCAAACCAGCCGCCGCGATTTTTTAGCAACCACCTTGGCGCTGGCGCCATTGGCGGTGACGGTTGCCGGGCAGGCCGCTGCGCAGTCGTCCAAGGCAGAGCAGCTGCCGAGCAGTGCCCCGGCCCCCGACCACGCAAGCGTACCGGATTATCGCCCGTCCTACTTCACTCCGATCGAATGGGCGTTTATCAACGCAGCTTGTGCCCGTCTCATTCCGACCGATGAGCATGGACCGGGCGCGGTTGAACTTGGAGTGCCGCAATACATCGACCGCCAGATGGGTACACCGTGGGCCGACGGCGGCATATGGTACATGCAGGGGCCGTTCTTCGCGGGCGCACCGGAATTCGGTTACCAATCGCAACTTACTCCCAAACAGCAGTATCGATTGGGCATCAAGGCCATCGACGCGCTGTGCCGGGAGCGATTGAACATGCCCTTTGCCGCGCTGACTGCGGCACAGCAGGACGACGTTCTCAAGCAGATCGAAAAAGGCAGCCTGACGTCCACCGACCTGTCCCTGGGAACGTTCTTTTCCGGCTTCCTGCTGCGGAACGTGATGGAAGGCTACTTCGGTGACCCGATGTACGGTGGCAACAAGGATATGGCCGCCTGGAAGATGATTGGTTACCCGGGTGTGCGCGCCGATTATCTTGAATGGGTCGGCCAGGCCAAGCCCTATCCTTACGGGCCGGTCAGCATTTATGGGAAACGGGGCTGATGGCAACCAACAAGCCGGTTGACGTGGTCATCGTGGGCTTCGGCTGGACCGGCGCCATCATGGCGATCGAGCTCGCGCAAGCGGGGCTCAATGTGCTCGCGCTCGAACGCGGCGAGGATGCGAGCACGGTGCCAAACTGGGCGTATCCGAAGGTGGTTGACGAAATCTCCCAGTCGGCCCGAAACGGGCTACTGCAGAACCTGGCCAAGAGCACCGTTACGATTCGTCATCATAAAGATGATCGCGCGTTGCCCTATCGTCAGATTGGCTCGTTCAAGCCGGGTACTGGCGTTGGGGGTGCCGGCATTCACTGGTCAGGTGTTCATTCGCGTGTGATGCCGCAGGAGCTGCGCCTCAGGAGCCACATCACCGAGCGCTATGGCAGAAACTTTATACCCGAGGGCATGACGCTGCAGGACTGGGGGGTCACCTACGAGGAGCTGGAACCGCATTTCGATCGCTTCGAACAGGTCTGCGGCACCTCGGGAAAGGCCGGCAACATCCAGGGCAGCAAGCTTGATGGGGGCAACCCGTTCGAGGCGCCGCGATCGCATGAGTTTCCGCTACCGCCGCTGACCGACCCACCGACCAGCGCATTGTTTGCCAAGGCGACGCGCGAACTGGGCTACCACCCCTACCCATTGCCGGCTGCCAATGCATCGCGACCCTACACCAATCCTTATGGCTGCCAGCTAGGCCCGTGTAACTTTTGTGGCTTTTGCAGCGATTACGGGTGCATCAACTACTCCAAGGCTTCGCCGCAAACAACGATCCTGCCGGTGCTGTATCGCATGCCGAACTTCGCATTGCGCACCCAGACCCATGTACTGAAGGTCAACACCGACAGCGCGGGAAAGGTGGCGACCGGCGTGACTTATGTGGATGCCCAGGGACATGAAGTCGAGCAACCGGCCGCCATCGTGGTGCTGGCAGCATTTCATCTGCACAACGTCCGCCTGATGCTGTCGTCGGGCATCAGCCAACCCTATGATCCGGACACCGGCAAGGGCACGCTTGGGCGAAACTTCTGCTACCAGCTGCTCAATAGCGTCAACCTGTTCTTCAACCAGAACGTCTATATCAACCAATTCATGGGTGCCGGAGGCGTCGGTCAGGCGATCGAGGACTTCTACGCCGACAATTTTGACCACGCCAAGCTGGGCTTTATAGGCGGCGGTGTGATCTGGGGGCGACAGACGGGCAACGGTCCGGTACGCGGCATTCCGCTGCCCTCGGGATCCCCTGCCTGGGGCAGCGGCTGGAAGGCGGCCGTAAAGCAGAATTTTCTCCATACCGGCCGCATCGAGTCACAGATGAGCAACATGGCCTATCGCGGCTGCTACCTGGATCTCGACCCTACCTATCGTGACGCCTATGGCACGCCGCTGCTTCGCATGACGCTGAACTGGCAGGACAATGATCTGCGCATGTCCGAATTCTTTGGCGAAAAGCTCTCGCAGATCGGCAAGGCCATGGGGGCGACATCCCAATCTGGCCGGGTTCTGAAGCGCGGCGACAATTGGGACACGCGCGCCTACCAGAGCACACACATCAACGGCGGCACGGCGATGGGCGCGGATCCCAAGACCAGCGTCGTCAACAAGTACCTGCAGAGCTGGGATGTGTCAAACCTGTTCGTGCTGGGCGCAAATGTCTTCGCGCACGGAATTGGATACAACCCCACCGGCCTTGTCGGGGCGCTGGCCTACTGGTCCGCCGCCAATATCCGCGCGACCTATCTCAAGAACCCTGGCCCGCTCGTTCGGGCTTAAGTCCATGAGTCGCCCAGCGCGCAATCCGTGGCTTATCGCAGCGCTCGCGCTCATCGTGGCGGCGACGGCCGTCGTTATTGCTGTTGTCCATCACATTCCTGATGTTGCGATTTCCTCGGCGCTTGCACAACGCACGCCGGACGTTGCGCGTGGTGAGTACATCGCAGTGCTCGGGGACTGCGCCTTTTGCCATACCAGGGCGGGCGGTCCATCATATGCGGGCGGTCTCGCGTTGAGCTCACCGCTGGGCACGATCTACTCGAGCAACATCACGCCCGAACGCGATACCGGGATTGGCGCGTATACGCTGACAGATTTTGTGCGCGTCATGCGCCTTGGCGTGAGACCCGATGGCACTCGTCTGTATCCCGCGATGCCCTACACGGCCTACGCCCGGGTGTCGGACGAGGACCTGCAGGATCTGTTCGGGTACTTGCAATCGACCATAGCGCCGGTGCCACTGGCTTCCCGCGCCAGCGACATCGCCTGGCCTCTGAGTATTCGCTGGCCGCTGGCGCTGTGGGATGCCGCTTTCCATGACGATTCAGGCTTCGTGAGCGATGGATCGCAGGATCCACAATGGAACCGCGGTGCCTATCTGGTTCAGGGTCTCGCGCATTGCGGCACCTGTCACACGCCGCGCGGATTATTTTTTGAGGAAAAGGACCTAAGCGGCCGGTCCAACCTCTATCTGTCGGGCGGCAGGCTCGACGCCACCTCCCCGATCAATCTACGCGGCAACAGCGGCGATGGTCTCGGGCGGTGGAGCGTTGCCGACATCGCCACACTGCTGAAGTCCGGCAGGAGCGAGCATTCGGCTGTCACAGGGCCTATGGCCGATGCGGTTCGGCACAGCACACAGTACATGACCGACCAGGATGTCGCGGCCATTGCGATCTATTTGAAGTCGCTGTCTCCGGCACCCGAGCGTGGACGCGCGAGCTTCGTAGCCAGCGACTCGACCGCTGGCAGCATCATGGCCGGGAGCGAACGCACACCGGGCGGGCGCATCTACCTGGATAGCTGTGCCGCCTGCCATCGGCTGTCAGGGAGCGGCGAGACCTCGACCTTCCCAACCCTGGCTGGTAATTCGAGCGTGCTCAGTTCCGATCCCTCCTCACTGATCGGAGTGATTTTAGAGGGCGCGCGGGCGCCCTCGACAGCGGCTGCACCGAGCGGTCTGGCGATGCCCGGCTTCGGCTGGCGTTACAACGACGCTGATATCGCCGCAGTGGCGACTTTTACTCGCTCGAGCTGGGGAAACAACGCGTCACCCGTCCCCGCGGCGAAAGTCGCCAAGATCCGCGACCAACTTCGCATCAGCCGGCCGGAATATTGAGGCTCGATTGCTATCCGCCTGAAACGAACCTAGGCCCGTAGGAGAGCCTGGATCGAGCCTTTGTATTGTCTGCCACTCGAGATCCGTACGCCGTTGCGCAATTCCAGTTCGTAAGACCCGTTCACGATAGGGTGAATCGCGACCACTCGTTCCACGTTGACGATGTGTTGTCGATGGACCCGCAGGAACCGCTTCGGATCCAACTTGCTTTCCATGTTGTTCATGGTGTCGCTGACCAGGTAGGTTTGATTCGCGCAGTACAATTGAACGAAGTTGCTGGCCGATTCAATCCGGTCGATGGTATCGACCACGACGAAGTCGTAGTGGTCGGATTGTCGTACCACGATTCTTTCCCGCCTACTATGCTCGTGGGGTTCGATCAATGCATGCAGCCGTCGGGCAAGCGCAGTTGGATCGTCCGCCGCGAGACGCCGGCGCGCCCGCTCGATGCTCGAACGCAATCTATCGCCGTCGAACGGCTTCAGTAGATAGTCGACGGCATTCAACTCAAACGCTCGGACCGCGTATTCGTCGTAGGCGGTTACAAAAATCACCATGGGCATGCGCTCAGGACCCACGTGGCAGACCACCTCGAGGCCGGTGCAATCCGGTAGTTGCACGTCCAGCAGCACCAGGTTGGCTGGCAGCGACCCAATCGCCTGGATAGCGTCTGCCCCGGTGCCGCATTCGCTGAGCACCGTAACGCCTGGCATCGTCGCGAGCATGGTCCGGATTCCCCGCCGGATGAGCGGTTCGTCGTCAACGATCAACAATCGAATGTCGCTCATCGACGCCAGCCTCCTCAAAGTGACTAGCGGCGCGGAATGGCAGCACAATGCGTACCTCGGTACCGCCCGCCGCCAGCTTGCGGACGGAGAACTCATGTCCATCGGGATACATGCGTAGCAGTCGTTCGCGCGTCGCACCAAGCCCTACACCCAGCTCGATGTCGTTCAGGTTTGCGACCGCAATTCCTGCCCCGTTGTCGACGACGGTAATAATCAGCCGCTTGCCCTCCTTGACGCTGACGAGGCCTATCCTTCCCACGCCGTTCATGCACCGCAGTCCGTGCTTGATTGCGTTTTCGACCAAGGGCTGCAGCACCAGCACAGGCACCATCGCCTCATTGGCCGCCGGATCCGTTTCCACGGTGATCGACAGGCGATCGTCAAAGCGCATCCTCTCCACTTCAAGATAAGCCTTAGTGAGTTCGATTTCAGCAGCCAGCGAGGATTCCGACTGGACTTCATGTCGAAATGCCGCACGCAGCAGATCGCCCAATCGTGTGAGCATCCTACCGGCGGTCTCCTGGTCATGCGTGACCAACACGGAAATGTTCTGCAGGGTGTTGAACAGGAAATGCGGGTTCAGGCGCATGCGCAGCACGTCTAGCTCGGCTTGCCTCAAGTTCATCTCCAGCTGCGCCTTCTCCAGAGCAAGCTTGGCGGTCAAGCGCTCACGGTCCCGGCTCTGGAGGAAATTGCGGATCACCCACGCGGTCAACACCATCGACCAGTAGAGTTGCAGATGTATCCCCAACTCGCGCGCCGGTATGACCCAAACGGGCCTGGAGAGAACCATGGGTTGTCGCAACGCATAGGACATGCCGGCGCTCAGCAGATTGCTGAGCTCGTAGCCAAGATATGCCATCCCGAAACTTGCGGCCGCAAGTACGCCCAAGTTGCGCGGCCAATGGGCACGGGTAATTGGAAATCGGCGCTCCAGCCGGAATGTCACCGGAGCAAGAAAAACCCAGGAGTAGTAGCAAGTCAGCCAGATGAGCAGCGGCGGCCAAACCGGACCGCGACGCGCGGAGGGGGCCAGCTCCATGTAATACCTTGCAAAGGATATCGAGCCAATGAGCGTCAACGCCACGAATACGCCGGGCACGATGAGATTGCGCAGTGCATCTCGGCCATCCTGTTGTGAAGACTGAGTCGTCGCTGGGTGCATTGCTGTCTTCAGCGGATCCTGAACAATCGATAATCCGCCCTCGATTGGCGGGCAGTCAATCGCATTGTGACATGCAATCGGCTCTACGGATCGGCGTTGCCGCGAACTGCGAGCTTGGGACCGTGAACGGTCGATTCTGGCCGATGAACTGTCGCCGCGCAGCCTATGGCCTCTCGCTGTGAGGCGCTAGCCTGAGTGACAAGGCGATGGGCCGTGAGCCCGGATCGCCTGGGTAGGCGCGGCGCCGCCGGTCCACTCACCAGGTGCATTCGCCACGCCGCAGGTGGCGTTGGTCAAGAAGCGCTGGAGGCCTTGAGCGGTGCGCTTCAGGATCGAGCTCGTATCGTCAAGCGTCGATGTTCTGCGCCCAACACTACCAGGAGTACTACAATGCACCCTTCGATCAAAGCGCTCGTGGCCAGCATTGCCATCGTGGCATCGATCCCAGTGGTTCTTGCTGGAACGAACTCAACCGACGACGTTATCCGAGCTCAGGCGGTGATCCATTACAGCGACCTGAACCTAAGTAAAGAAGGCGACGCCAAAGCAATGCTCCGCCGTATCGATCGCGCCGCGGTTGATGTATGCGGGGGCCAACATCCATTCGGCCTCTACGATGGCTTGGCACAGCAGGACTTTGCCAAGTGCCGCGCCAATGCTGTCGCTACAGCCGTCGCGCACCTCGGGGAACCGATGGTATCGCGGGTCTATGCAGATGCCGCTGCGTCGAACCGAGGGTCATAGCTATCGAGCTGCGCTCAATCTGGACCAACGTGTGGCGCCCAATGTTATTTCGCGTGATGGCTTCATTCCTCGCCGCGCAGCTTTGCCACCTGTGTGGCAGTCAATTCCGAAGCCTTTATGCCGAATCTGGCGGTGATGTAATTCGCAACGCTCGCGATCTCGGCATCTGAATATGCATCGCCGAACGCTGGCATGTTCGATGGATCGTTGCCAGTGTGTCGCTGCGCGCCGCCAATGATGACCTGCGCCACGTTATTGGCGGTCGGATCGTTTACAGCGCGCGTTCCAGTGAGCGTCGCAAACGGCATGACCGGACTGATGCCGGTCCATCCATGGCAGCCCGCACAAGCCCCCTCGTACACAGCTTTGCCGTGCGGATCGACGCCGGCGGCCAGACCTTGCGCCGGCGAGGCTGGCGCTGGGTTGGTCCTGGGCTCGGGCAAGTCCGGCGTGGCAACGGCCGCGACCGAGCGCAGATAGGTCACCATCGCTGCAATGTCGGTGGGCGTTAGATGACTCAGACTTGCATCGACCGCTTCGCCCATCGGACCTGACGCGGTGCCTCGCCCGTCGGCGTGCCCTATCGACAGATAATGCATCAAGTCTGCGTCGCTCCAAGTCCCAACACCGCTGCTGTGATCGGGCGTGATGTTGTAGGCACGCCAACCGGCTTGCACGGTGCCCGCGAATTTCTGTCGGTTGTTCAACGCAAAAAAGAGATTTCGCGGCGTATGGCACTCACCACAGTGTTCCATAGCCTCGACCAGGTAGGCACCGCGATTCCATTCGGCGCTGCGCTCAGCGTTGGGTGCATAGCGCTGATCGGGATTAAACAGGGCCGCCCAGAGACTCATCAGGCTGCGCTGATTGAATGGAAAGACCAGGGTATTGGCCGGCGCCGGGGCGTGGATGGGCTTGAGGGTGAAGAGATAGGCTTTGATCGCGAGTGCATCGGCGTCCGCCATGTAGGTATAGCTGGCATACGGCATAGCCGGATACAGCCTGGTGCCACCTCGACCGATACCCTTATGCATGGCATCCAGGAAACCTGTATCGGTGTACCGGCCTATGCCGGTGTCGACATCGGGCGTGATGTTGGTCGAATAGATCGTTCCGAACGGCAACACAAAAGCGCGGCCGCCGGCAAATGGCACGCCGTCCTTGGCCGTGTGGCAGACCACGCAGTCTGCGGCATGGGTCAGATATTCGCCTCGCTCGACCACGCTTGCCGATTTCAGTTCAGCGGGAACGCCAGTCGGATCCTGTCCGCGATAATCGGACAGTGCGACGCGCATTCCGCCCGCGAAATTCGTGGGTCCAGGGCCAAGAACGATATAGGCGGCCGCGATAACTGCCACCACGATGATGCCGGCGAGGACTACCAGCAGCGTATGGCGGGCTCGCCCGCTCTGAGCTGACGTGTTCATGGCATCGTCCTTCTTACGGGTCTCGCCTCACGCCGCGCTCGGCTTGGGAAATGGGAGCACGTGGATGCGTTTGCCGGTGGCGGCAAAGATCGCATTGGCCACAGCCGGTCCCACGGGGGCGACACCAGGTTCTCCTACCCCTGTCGGAGCCTCAGCCGAGGGCACGATGTGCACCTCGACTTTCGGCATCTCATTCATCCGCAGCACCCGATAGCTATTGAAGTTGTCCTGCTCGACGCGCCCATCTTTAAGCGTGATCTGCCCATAGAGCACGGCCCCGAGACCGAAGCCGATGCCGCCTTCCATCTGCGCGGCGATGACGTCGGGATTGATTGCGGTGCCGCAGTCCACCGCACATACAATCCGGTCGACCTTGACGTGCCCTGTCTCATCGACACTGACCTCGGCGACCTGGGCCACAAAGGTCTTGAACGCTTCAGCAACTGCAATCCCGCGCCCCTTGCCTTTGGGCATAGGACCCTTGCTCCACCCTGCCTTCTCGGCTGCAAGTTCCAGCACGGCTTTCATGCGCGGCTGATGCTCCAGCAACTTGCGTCGGAACGTAAAGCCATCCTCGCCCGCCGCAGTCGCCACCTCGTCTATGAACGCTTCCACCGCAAAGGTGGTATGCGAGCTGCCGACGACGCGCCACCAGAGAATCGGCACGGGGGACTTGGTGGTTGCCAGATCGACCGTGAGGTTCGGTATGGCATAGGCAATGGTCGCAGCGCCCTCGACCGAAGTCGGGTCAATGCCATTCTTGATCATTATCGGGGCAAACAGAGTATCTGCCATGATCGATTGACCGACGATGACATGCCGCCACCCGGTGAGCTCACCCTTCTCGCTCAGGCCCGCTTCCAGCTTGTGAAAGTACATTGGTCGGTACAGGCCGCCGTGAAGGTCGTCCTCACGCGTCCACTGCAGTTTGATCGGGGTTCCATCTGCCCCACAGGCTTTGGCAATCGATACCGCTTCGACGATGAAATCGGAACCAGGGTTGGCGCGCCGCCCGAAGCTGCCGCCGGCATAGAGCGTGTGAATGCTGACCTGCTGCGGGTCCAATCCCGCGGTCTTGGCGGCGTTGCCCTGGTCCACGGTCTGGAATTGGTCTCCGGCCCAGATTTCGCAGCTGCTGGCGGTGAGTTTGACGACCGCGTCGAGCGGCTCCATGGGCGCGTGGGCCAGGAATGGGAATTCGAAGCTGGCTGACAGCTTGTGGGCGGCATTGCGAATGGCTTGCGCCGAATCGCCCTCGCTGCGCGCTGATGCTGCCGGCTGTTCGGCGATTCGTCGGTACTCATCCATGATCGCCGTGGAGCTGCGCTTTTCCGCGTTGACGTCGTCCCAATCCACCTTAAGGGCATCGCGCCCTTGCTTGGCTGCCCAGAAACCGTTCGCGACCACCGCGACGCCACGCGGTACCTGCACCACTTTGACCACGCCCGGTATGGCGGTGGCGGCGCTGGCATCGAACGACCGGACAGTCGCGCCGAACAGCGGCGGGCGCTTGAGCAATGCCACCAGCATGCCGGGTAACACGACATCGAGCGTGAACTGCGCGCTGCCGTCCACCTTCGCGGGCACGTCAACCCGCGGTACCTGATGACCGATCAGTTTGAAGTCTTTCGGATCCTTCAGAGTAACCTGGTCGGGGACTGGAATTAACGCCGCCGTGCGTATCAGCGATCCAAACGGCGCCTGTCGTTTGCTGCCTGGGTGGTAGACGATTCCATTGGCGACTGTCAGTTCTGTCACGGGCACATGCCACTGTCTGGCTGCTGCACTAAGCAGCATCGCGCGCCCCTTGGCCCCCGCTTCGCGCAGCTGCATCCATGAATTGGCCATAGCCGAACTGCCGCCGGTTCCCTGAATTTTGCCAAGGGCGAAATTGGCGTAGCGCGTGGCGTCGGCCGGTGCACTTTCGACGCGCACTAGCGACCAGTTGGCATCGAGTTCCTCGGCCACGATGGTGGCGATGCCGGTGTAGGCGCCCTGCCCCATTTCGACATGCTTGGCGATGACCGTCACGCTGTTGTCAGCGCCGATCCTCAGGAATGCATTGGGCGCAAACGGCGTGCCGGCCGAAGGCGCGGCAACGCCGACGGCACGGCGCGTCGTTCCTGCCCATTCAAACCCGATCGTGAGCGTGATCGCCGTAGCCGAGCCCGCACCTTTGAGAAATGCGCGCCGCGTGGGCTGCCGAACGGCGGTGGTTTCTTGGGTCATGGCTACGCCTTGAGCGACTGTGCCGCTGTATGGATCGCGGCCCGAATGCGGGAATAGGTGGCGCAGCGGCAAATGTTGCCGCTCATCGCGGCATCGATGTCAGCGTCGGTCGGTGCTGTATTTTTTTCAAGCAATGCCGTGGCGGACATAACCTGGCCGGACTGGCAGTAGCCGCATTGAGGCACCTGCAGCGAAATCCAGGCCGCCTGTACCGCTTTCGCCGGTTTGCTCTGGAGGCCCTCGACAGTCGTGACCTGTCGTCCGGCTACCCCCGACAAGGGCATGACACAGGAACGGATCGCTTGGCCATCCAAGTGGACCGTACACGCACCGCACAGCGCCATGCCGCACCCAAATTTGGTGCCAGGCAGGCCCGCGAGCTCTCGCACGGCCCACAACAGCGGCATATTGAGATCGGCATCCAGGGTTATGGGTTTGCCGTTAAGAACGAATGATGTGGACATGAATGACTCCGCGAGTGCCCAGCTAATTCTACAAATATTTCCGGCTGCGCGAAACGACTGTTTGGTACCCGTGCGGCACGGCAATGCGGCTAGGTTGTGACGTAGTTCGTCGGTTAAGTGTTCGATACGTACGGTGCCGCACAGAGATTGATTCTTTCGCTGCTTATTCTCTGAGTTCGGGCCCCGCGCCGGTCGTGTCCGTGGCGTTTGAGGCGGCTCCCCTCACGGCAATCGATCGTGTGACGGTCGTGTGCCGCCCGCGCAACGCGCTGATCAACGCCAGGCAATGGTCCGATCGCATGAGGAAATTGAACCTCTAAGGGCAGTATGATCGGTCAGGTTCCAGTACGAGCCCGCTCCAGGCGCAGATTGGCGGCCCGGCCGGCGCCTCGGGGCGAGCGGCTAGCCAGGCGCCCTCATCTGCCGTGTGGGCGGCTGTGACGCGCACGATTGTGCGACAGATATATAGCATCGCGTCGGTGGCCCTGGCGTGCACTGTGAGCCTGAACATCAGCGTTGCACGCGCCGACGTCGTGGCGGTGGTCTCATCCAAAAGCCAGATCACGGCGCTAAGTAAAAATCAGGTGTTGGACATTTTTCTAGGCAAGCGGACGCGCTTCCCCGACGGCAGTTCGGTGATTCCGATCGACCAGGCCGAGGGATCAGCTGCGCGCGATGAGTTTTACACGCGACTGGCTGATATGTCGCCGGCGCAAGTCAAGGCTTTTTGGGCGCGGATCATCTTCACCGGAAGGGGACAGCCGCCGAAGTCTGTGGCCACCGGCGTGGAAGCGAAGAGGTTGCTCATCGCGGACCCCACGACCATCGGCTACATTGATCAGAGTCTGGTGGACAGCAGCGTCCGTGTGGTGCTCGCGCCATGAACCTGCGTTCAAACAGGCTCGCCACCGCCATCGCATTAATGGCACTGCCGTTATGTGCCATTGGTGACGATGTGGAACCAGGCTCAGGGTCATCGGTATTGTCATTCAGCGGTTTCGGTACAGTGGGAGTGACCCATTCCAGCGAAGACAATGCTGATTTCCCCGCCGGTATCTTTCAATCCAATGGAGCGGGTCATACTCGCAGCTGGAGCGCCGAGGTGGACAGCCTGATTGCTGGGCAGGTTTCCGCCCGCATTACTCCCGAGCTTTCCGCTGTCGTGCAGGTTATCGCCGAGCAGAATTATAACGGCACTTACACCCCGCACGTGGAGTGGGCGAACATAAAATATCAATTCACGCCGGATCTGAGCGTTCGCATCGGTCGGGTAGAACTGCCGACCTTTCTATTCTCTGATACCCGCAAGGTGGGCTACACGCTCCCTTGGGTGCGTCCGCCGATCGAGGTTTACAGTCTGTTACCGATTACGGCGAGCGACGGCGGCGGATTCAGTTACCGACTGAATTCAGGCGATCTTACCAACACGACGCAAGGCAGTTACGTCCAAAGCAACACGCCGGAACCAGACAATCGGGGCACCGCCATGGCACGGAACTCAATCAATGTCTCCAACACGACTGAGTACAAATCATTGACCTTTCGGGTTTCTTATCAGCACGCGCTCCTGACGATTTCCTCCCTCGACGGTTTTCTTGATACCTTCAGGATGTTCGGGCCGCAGGGCGTCGCGATTGCCGACAAATACAATTCCGACGACAAGCCGGTCGTTACGGAGGTCATCGGCGCCAGTTACGATCCGGGTCGCTGGTTCGTCATCAGCGAATGGGCTCACGCCCGCTTGAATTCATTTCTCGGCGAGGATACTGGCTGGTATGCGAGCAGCGGGTACCGGATAGGACAATTCACGCCCTACGTGACTTATTCGCAGGAGCGTGCGGCCAGCAACTCCGATCCCGGATTAACGCTGGCGGGCTTGTCACGCCCGGTCGCAGGCTTTGCTGCCGGCCTTAATGCCGGTCTGAACGCAATCCTGGAAACTATCCCGACTCAACACACCGTTTCTCTGGGCGCGCGCTGGGATTTTGCAAAGAATGTTGATTTAAAGCTGCAATTCGACCACATGCGTATCGGCGCGGACTCTGACGGCGTATTGATCAACATCCAACCTGGGTTTCGTCCAGGCGGAACCGTCAACCTGTTTAGTGCCACAGTCGATTTCGTATTCTGATCAAGGGATTGTGGTCGTGGGCGCAATCGAACGAACATCTAGATGCCCGGCGCTGAATGAATGCATCCGATGACCATTGGTACTCAAGGTCCCCTAGACGACACGACGCGCCGGCGCGCGATGCAAAACCCTGCGCCCACGGGGTTACGAGCCTGGCTAAGTCGAGTCACTGAACCGGACATTCTTTTTCCAGCTATCACTATTCTGGTCCTCGGCGTGATCTGGGGTGGCACTATCAATCTGATCAGAGTCGAGCACGTCCACACGGCAAGGACTTCCGCCGCGGCCACGCTGGAGCTGCTCGACACGTATGAGGCGCAGATCGTGCGCGCTCTGCGTGAAATCGATCAAACGCTCAAGTTCGTGAAGTATATTTATGAGACTAAGGGCGCCAGCGCCACCCTGGCGGACTTAAAAGGCAGGGGCTTGCTGCCCCCGGATCTGCTATTTGTCGTCAGCGTCGTGAACCCCGAGGGCGTGGTTGTGGCAAGCACGCGCCCGGCCTCGGCGGCCTCCCCGGCCAGCCCTTCGTTCCAGCAGTCGCTACTCAAAGACACCCTCTGGATAGACCAGCCGCGCAAAGCCGCAACTTCCGGGGAATGGACGTTGCAGTTCGGACGCGCACTCCATTCCTCCGACGGTTCGCCGGCCGGCGCGGTGTTAATCGCGGTCGATGCCTCTTATTTTGTCAGCGGCTACGATCCGTCAATTTTAGGCAGCAAAGGAGTGCTCGCTCTTCTGGGTACTGACGGCGTGTTTCGCGCAAGACGTACAGGAGACATCGTCACTGCGGGTGTCGCGATCGACTACGGCAGCGCCGTACCGGGTGGGGACCAGGGCGATCCCACGGTCTCGCTAGTGGCCGACAGCTGGGACGGCATCCGGCGCTATACCGGCGCTCAGCAGCTCTACGAGTTTCCGCTGGCGGTCATTGTCGGCCTGTCTGAGGACGAGCAGTTGGCCGCCGAGCGTCGCGATGTGCAGGTGTACCTGCTGCGCGCGGCAATTGGCAGCGCTTTAGTGATAGTGCTCACCACGATCCTGGGACGCATGAGCTGGCAGCTCGCCCGGGCTCGAGCGCGCGAGCACGAAGCTCACCTGACCCATGCCCGACGGGTCGAATACCTCGCTTATCATGACGGCCTTACGGCACTGCCAAACCGCAGTCTCTTCAACAAGCTTCTGAGTCAGGCCATCAGCCAGTCCCGGCGCTACCACAGACAGCTGGCAGTGGCATTTATCGACCTCGATCGATTTAAACAGATCAACGATACGCTCGGGCACGAAGCCGGCGACGAATTGCTAAAGGAAGTCGCGAACAGGCTCAAGGCCTGCGTGCGCGACAGCGATACCGTGGCACGATTGGGGGGCGACGAGTTCGTCGTGCTGCTGACAGAATTGGGTGACGAACAGTATGCTGGGACGGTCGCCCAGAAAATAATCGCCGCCGTAGCCAGGCCATACAACTTACTGGGCCAGGAATTTCGCGTCACCGCCAGCATCGGAATCAGCACCTATCCGAAAGACGGCCCGGACGAGCAGACGCTCACGAAGAACGCCGACATCGCAATGTACCAGGCCAAAGAGGACGGCAAGAACAATTTCCAATTCTATTCCGAGCGGCTAAACGCCAACTCACTTGAACGGCTCACTTTGGAGTCGAGCCTGAGGCATGCGCTCGAGCGCAATGAGTTCCAACTCTACTATCAAGCCAAGCGGGATATTGCCACCGGCCAAATCACCGGGATGGAGGCACTGCTGCGCTGGCGGCACCCGGACTTGGGGATTGTGGCACCGATGCAGTTCATTCCGGTGGCGGAAGAGACCGGCCTGATCGTTCCGATTGGTAGGTGGGTGCTCCAGACCGCCTGTCTGCAAAATGTGACCTGGCAGAAGCAGGGGCTGCCGCGGTTGAAGATCGCCGTAAACATGACGGCCCGACAGTTTTCCGACGAACATCTCTTGCGCGATATTGCCGTCGTCTTGAAATCAACGGGCATGCAAGCAGGCCTGCTGGAGCTCGAGATCCACGAGAGCCTTCTGATGCAGGATATCGAGAAG
>Ga0302326_10008812_pt1 | contig 22181 bp, 26 predicted proteins | sample Palsa_T0_3_FD_202264 | JGI IMG/M metagenome (GOLD analysis project Ga0302326, IMG submission 202264) | Peat permafrost microbial communities from Stordalen Mire near Abisko, Sweden - Palsa_T0_3 | ecosystem: Environmental > Terrestrial > Soil > Palsa > Peat permafrost | place: Sweden: Abisko... | reverse complement strand
GCGCTCGTGTGCGTATTGTTCGCGGAAGGCGGGCGACTATTCGCGCCGCACCATGCGACGGAGGCCGCGCTGTTGATGCACTGACCGCCATGCCTGCACACAGCGACCTCAAGCTACGCACCGTCACTGCCAGCCGCTACGTCACGCCGCTGCGCGAGGGCGGTTCGTTGCCCGCCATCGTCGAGGCCGACGACGACGGACTGTATGTGCTGAAGTTCCGCGGCGCGGGGCAGGGGCCGAAAGCGCTGATTGCGGAACTGCTCGCGGGCGAAGTCGGGCGCCTCGCCGGTCTGCCGGTCCCTGAGATCGTATTCGTCAATCTTCCAGCGGATCTCGCCCGTACCGAGCCGGATGCAGAGATTCAAAGTCTGATCAAAGCCAGCGCCGGCTTGAATCTTGCGCTGGACTATCTGCCGGGCTCGATCACTTTCGACCCGTTGATATACCAACCCGACAGCCAGCTCGCCTCGGCGGTCGTCTGGTTCGATGCCTACGTTTGCAACGTCGACAGAACACCTCGCAACGTCAATATGCTGATCTGGCACCGGCGTCTCTGGCTCATCGATCATGGCGCAGCCTTATACTTCCATCATGCGTGGAGCGGCAGCGACCGTCACGCAGCGACGCCCTTTCCCCTGATCAAGGATCACGCTCTGTTGAAATATGCCGGCGCAATCGAGCAGGTCGATGCACTCATGCGGCGGAAGCTGACAGCGGATAAACTCGCGCAGATCGTCGTTTCGATCCCCGATTCCTGGCTGGCGGCCGACGCGGGATTGGAAAACGAGGCTGCGCAGCGCCGGGCTTACCTGGATTTTTTCGTCGAGCGGCTGCGCTCGTCCGACGTATTCGTACAGGAGGCCATCGTTGCGCGATCTTCGCACGTATGATTACGCGGTCGTGCGGGTCGTGCCGCGCGTGGAGCGCGCCGAATTCGTGAACGCGGGCATCATCGTGTCCTGCGATGTGGATCGTATTCTAGAGGCCAAAATCGAATTGGACGAGGCGGCGGTGCTGATGCTCGATGCCAACGTCGATCTGGAACTCGTCAAGCAGAGCCTCGCAAGCATCCCGAAGATCTGTGCAGGCGGCGCGGCGGCGGGCGATCTTGGCAAGATGGCGCCGCGCGAGCGCTTTCACTGGTTGGTGGCGCCGCGCAGCACCATCGTACAGACATCGCCGGTGCACACGGGCCAGTGCTCGAGCATCCCTGCGGCACTCGAGCACTTGATGAACACGATGGTGCGGCGCTCAGTGCGCGCCAAATAGCCGGTTCAGTTCCCTGCCGGACGCAGCGTCTGCGAATCCGTCGAACCTTCCCTCGTCCTTGATGAGTTTGACGGCGCGGATCAAGCCGCCCCAAGCCGCGCGCGCCAGTGCGCCGCCGACGCTGATGCGCCTGACGCCCAGTTCGGCGAATTGGGCCAGCGTTAGATCCCCGCTGAAACCTACAAGTACATTGACGGGCTTCGGCGCGACCGCCGCGACGACGGCGGCTATTTGCGCAGGCGTGCCGATGCCGGGCGCATACAGGCAATCGGCGCCGGCGTTCGCGTACGCCTTGAGACGCGCGATGGCGAAGTCGAGGTCGGGACGCCCCACGAGAAAGCATTCGGCGCGGGCGACCAGCAAGGTGTCCGCGCCCGCCTTGTCTATCGCCTTGCGCGCCGCGCTCACGCGCTCGACGGCGGTATCGAGATCGTACAGCGGCGCCGCATCCTCGCCCGTGGAATCCTCGATGGACAGGCCGGCTACTCCCGTTTCCACAGCCAGGCGAACGCTCATCGCCACGCCAGCGGCGTCGGGTGCGAAACCATTTTCGAAATCGGCGTTGATGGGCACGTCGGTGCCTTCGACCATATTGGTCAGATGTTCGAGAACTCGATCGCGCGACATGCCGCCGTCCGCATGGCCGTGCGACCAGGCGAAACCGGAACTGGTGGTGGCGAGTGCGCCGAAGCCAAGGCCCTGCAAATAGCGGGCGGTGCCCACGTCCCATGGGTTGGGAATGACGAAACATCCCTGCTCGTGGAGACGGTGAAAACTTCGGCGTTTGTCTGCAATGCTGGGGCGTATGTGCGGCATGCGGTGCATTTGTACCATAGTTTACGAGCGCTCGCGGGCAATGGCGCGGTGACCGATATCCAAGCGGTACTGCACCAGGTTCCAGTGGATGGCATGCACCAAGTGATATGCGCGGCGTTGCGCATCCGCGACGGAGTCGCCGAGCCCCACGGCGCAGAGCACGCGTCCGCCCGAGGTTACGACTTCTCCGCTCTCGTAGCGCGTACCGGCGTGAAAAACCTTGCCGGGCAGCGTGGCAGCATGCTCGAGTCCGTGGATGCGATCGCCCTTGCGGTAGGTTTCGGGATAACCGCCTGCCGCCATGACAACCCCGAGCGCCGCACGCGGGTCCCAGCGTACGTCGGCGCCGTCGAGACGAGAGTCGAGCGCCGCCTCGCACAGATCGATGAGATCGCTTTGCAGGCGCGCCAGTATGGGCTGCGTTTCCGGGTCGCCGAAACGGCAATTGAATTCCAGCACGTTGGGAGTGCCGTCCGCGGCAATCATCAGGCCGGCGTACAGGAACCCCAGGTAAGGCGTGCCATCGCTTCGAAGCCCGCGAAGCGCAGGCTCGATGACCTCGTGCATGATGCGCCGATGCAGATTCCGCGTGACGATGGGCGCCGGCGAGTAGGCTCCCATGCCGCCGGTGTTCGGTCCCACGTCGCCATCATCACGGCGCTTGTGATCTTGGGAGGTTGCCAGCGGCACGACCTGTTCGCCGCTCGCCACCACGATGAAGCTCACCTCCTCGCCGGAAAGGAACTCCTCGATCACGATCGTCTTGCCGGCCGCGCCGAAGTCCCCTTGCAGCATGCCGGTGGCTGCGGCGATGGCCGAATCGTGCGTGGCGCAAATCACCACGCCTTTGCCCGCGGCCAAGCCGTCGGCCTTGACCACCAGCGGCAGGCGCTGCGCCTTCACATAGCCGGGATCGAAGTCCGCTGCCGTAAAGGTTGCGTAACCCGCCGTCGGAATCTTGTGACGTCGCAGGAAATCCTTGGTAAAGGATTTCGACCCCTCGAGTTGAGCCGCGGCGCGCGACGGTCCGAAGCAGCGCAGGCCGGCCGATATGAAACTATCGACGATGCCGGCGACCAAGGGCCCCTCTGGGCCGACGATGGTCAGATCGATGCGTTCACGCGACGCGAATGCCACCAACGCCTCGATATCGTCGGCGGCAACACTTACGTTGCTGACCTTGGGCTCGAGGGCCGTGCCCGCATTGCCAGGTGCCACATAGACATGCCCGACGCGCGGCGACTGTGCGCTTTTCCAAGCTAGGGCGTGTTCTCGGCCGCCCCCGCCGACGATCAGAATCTTCAAGGAGGCAGGCTCAGTGGCGGAAATGGCGCATCCCGGTGAACACCATGGCGATTCCGTGTTCGTCCGCCGCTTCGATAACCTCCGCATCGCGCTTCGAACCGCCGGGTTGAATGATCGACTTGATGCCAAACTCGGCCAGCACGTCCAGACCATCACGAAACGGGAAGAAGGCGTCCGAGGCGATCGCCGCCGAGTGCAGGTCGAGCCCCTCGTCCCGGGCTTTCATCGCCGCAATTTTGCTGCTGACGACGCGGCTCATCTGACCGGCGCCAATGCCCAATGTCATCCGGTCTTTGACTGCGACGATGGCGTTCGATTTGACATATTTCGCAACCCGCCAGGCGAAGATCAGGTCATCGAGTTCGGCCAGGGTGGGGGGACGCTTGCTGACGACGCGAAGCTCTTGCGCGCGAACGGTTCCCTCATCGCGCGTCTGCACGAGTAAACCGCCGGACACGCTTTTGTATTCCAACAGCTGAGTCATCGGCTTGGCCAGGTCGCCGGAGATGAGCACGCGCACATTGTCCCTCGTGGACAGCACCGTTTTGGCACCCTCGGCGATCCCCGGCGCGAGGATCACTTCGACGAATTGCTTTGCCACGATGGCGGCCGCCGTTTCGGCGTCAAGTTCACGGTTGAAGGCGATGATGCCGCCATACGCGGAAGTAGGGTCGGTCTTGAACGCGCGCTCATAAGCATGCGCAATGTTGTCGGCGCGTGCCACTCCGCACGGGTTGGCGTGCTTGACGATCACACAGGCGGGCGAGTCGAATTGGCGCACGCATTCGAGCGCCGTATCGCTGTCGGCGATGTTGTTGAACGACAACTCCTTGCCCTGAATCTGTTCGGCTTGCGTCACCGAGGCGCCGATGGCACGCGGATCGCTGTAGAACGCCGCCTGTTGATGCGGATTCTCGCCATAGCGCAAATCCAGACACTTGCGGAACGACAAGCTGAGATCGTCGGGAAATGTCGGCGTGGACCCGCCGATTGCGCCGGTGAAATACGCCGACACCATCGCATCGTACTGCGCGGTATGCGCAAATGCCTTGGCCGCAAGTTTCTGCCGCATTGCAATGCTGGTTGCGCCTTGGGTCGCCGCCAGGTCGTCGAGCAGCGCGCGATAATCGCCCGGATCGACCACGACGGTGACATGCGCGTGGTTCTTGGCCGCCGCCCGCACCATGGCGGGGCCGCCGATATCGATGTTCTCGACGGCGTCGTCGTATGCACAGTCAGCCCGCGCGACGGTCGCGGCGAACGGATACAGATTGACCGCCAGCAGGTCTATGGGCTCGATGGCGTGCGTACGCATCACCGCATCATCGAGTCCGCGTCTGCCGAGCAGGCCGCCGTGTATTTTTGGATGCAGCGTCTTGACCCGGCCGTCCATGATTTCGGGAAAACCGGTGTACTCGGCGACCTCTTTCACGGCGATGCCGTGACTTTCGAGCAACTTCGCGGTGCCGCCCGTGGAGAGCAACTCGATGCCGCGTTCCTTGAGCTCGCGCGCGAACTCGACGATGCCGGTTTTGTCGGAGACGCTGAGCAACGCGCGGCGAACGGGCGTGGTCACGGCTACTCGTTGATGCCGAACTCTTTGAGCTTCTTACGCAACGTGCCGCGGTTGATGCCCAAGATGGTCGCGGCGCGGCTCTGATTGCCCTCGACATGGTCCATGACGACCTTGAAGAGCGGCTCTTCGACTTCGCGCATCACCAGCTCATACAGGTGCGCGGGTTTGTGGCCATTCAGCGTTTCGAAGTAGCACTGCAGCGCCTCTTCGGCCTGCGAACGCAGCGGCACACCCTTGCCGTTGACCTTCAAATCACGACCGTTGAAGGCCGGCGCGATTTCCCTACGAGATCTAGATTTCTTTTTTGCGACCATGACCCGTCCCAATTCACCGCTGAGCGTATTTGTTGTCCAACCCCACTATGCCGCTCGCACACAAAAATCATGCTCCAACAGCGCGGACAATTGCTCCCGAGGCGTTGCAAGTTGCACGAGGCGATTTCGCAACGTCTCTTGTCCTTGATGCTGCCGCAAATACCAACTCAAGTGCTTACGCGCAACTCGAACACCAGTCTCGTCGCCATAAAAAGCATACAGGTCTTCGAGGTGGGCGCGCATGATATCACGGACTTTTTCCAGCGCTAGCACCTCGCGAAATTCTCCGCTGCTTATAAAAAAATTGACTTCGTCGAAGATCCATGGCCGGCCTTGTGCTGCGCGGCCGATCAACACCCCGTCGCATTTTGTTTGCTGCAAAATTTCGCGTGCGCGCTGCGGAGAGTCGATATCGCCGTTGGCAAATACGGGAATCCTTACATTTGCTTTGATGTTCGCCACGGTTTCATGTTCTGCATCGCCATGATACATGTCGGTCCGCGTACGCCCGTGGATGGCGATTGCCTGTATGCCGCTGTCTTCGGCAATCTTCGCAATGCTAAGGCCGTTCTTGTTCGCGGGGTTCCAACCGGTGCGCGTTTTCAGCGTCACCGGTACATCAACGGCTTGCACCACACTGTGAAGGATGCGTGCAACCAATGCCTCATCCTGAAGCAGCGCGGATCCGGCCAGCCGGTTGCAAACTTTTTTTGCGGGACACCCCATATTGATGTCGACGATCTGGGCGCCCTGCTCGACGTTGCGCCGCGCCGCCTCCGCCATCATGGCTGGGTCGAATCCCGCAATCTGCACCACGCGCGGCGCGGGCTCCCCCTCATGATCCATGCGGCGCCGCGATTTCGGCGTATCCCACAAGCGCACGTCGGCGCTCAGCATCTCCGAAGCGGCGAGTCCCGCGCCGAAACGCCGGCATAGCATGCGGAAGGGCCGGTCGGTCACGCCCGCCATCGGCGCGAGCAGGATGTTCGACTGCAGCGTATATGGTCCGATTCTGACGCTCATGGCCGGACGTCATTGGCGCACACGACTTGTTTGTCGCCGCCGCGCAGGCAGACATCGATTTCGAACCCTTCCGCGTCCTTGCCCGGATCGAGAATACTCAAGGTAGCATCGACCTTCTCGCCCGGCGACAGTTGACGAGCGATGGGCTTGCCCAGGTATTCGCTCGGCTCGAAATCGCGCGCACCCAGCTTTGAGCCGTAGCGATTGGCGAGAGTCACGCGCAGCAACGGAAACGGCTGCAGCTGCGGGGTCGTGTTCAAGATGCTGGCGCGCACGCTCAGCGTTGAATCAGCAGTGGCATCTCCGCTAACGCCCCACTGCCTGAGCTGAAAGGCGGCGAGATTGGGCGCGCTGCTCACGGGTGCGCCCAGCCCTGCATACAAGGCGCGCAGCAACGGGGCAAATGGGCCATGAGCCGTGAGCGCCTCGCGGTTGTGATGCACAACCTGTGCCGCCAACGCCAATGCGGCCAAGACGGCGGCGCTCAACCACAGAGCAAACCGACTCGTTGGTGCGGATGGCTGCTGCCCCAAGTCGTACACACGCGAGCGATTGTCGCTGATGACTTCGATGTCCGGCAGAGGCCCTTCCTCGTCGATTGCGGCCGGCGAAGGTGGCGGCTGCGGCTGCGGCTGCGGCGACGGCGGAGATTGCGGATGCGGCTGAAGCTGCGGCTGCGGCTGAAGCTGCGGCGACGGCGACGGCTGCGGCTGCAGCGAGGGCGGCGGCTGCAGCGAGGGCGGCGGCTGCAGCCAGGGTTCGGAAGCCGTGTCGAATGCAACTGGTGGCTCCAACGATTCGGGAAACCGCGGCATGCTTCCGGGCTTCGACTCGACGAAGATGCGGTCAAGTTCGCCGGGAGGCAGGGTGTATTCCATCGATGCGTCGGCAAGCGTCTCAGGCTCGACCGGCGTATTCTCGACGGTGTCGTCCACCAAATCCTCTTCGGTGAAATCCAATACCTGGAGCTGCGCAATCTCGATGCTGCCGTACTCTTCCGCATCCTCCGCGGCGTCGGGCGCGGCCTGCATCACTTGTTCGGCAACCTCCGACTCCAGAATGCTGTCGGCGCGCTCTTCCATCTCGAAGGCGGATTCACCGTTGTCGAAGGAGCCGGCATCTTCGGCGAGCCGTGCCAATGCATTGAAAATTTCACCGCAGCGCCCGCACCGTACTTGACCGCCGGCGACGCGCAGCACTTCCGCCGATAGTTGAAAGACGGTATGGCAATTTGAGCATTGCGTGAACACTTCTATGTGCCTCGCCGTGCGTGGATGCAGCACCATTCATCCTGGGTCAGGACTTGCAGCATGTCAAAACCCGGAGCGTAGGCAGCCTTGACCGCATCGGCCTGGTTGCGGAGCAGCCCCGATAGGACCAGGTCGGCGCCGCCCTCGCAGGCGGCGGTGAGCCGCGGCGCAAGCTCGATCAGCGGGCCGGCGAGGATATTGGCCAGTACGCAGGAGGCATGCGGCAACAGTGCATCTGCATCCTGAACCAGGATGTGCGCGCCGACGCCGTTGCGGGCGGCATTCTCGCGAGTGGCCGTCAATGCTTGCGGGTCGATGTCGGCCGCGACCACCCGTGCGGCGCCGAGCTTGAGGGCCGCGACACTCAAGATGCCCGAACCGCAGCCGAAGTCGATCACCGTGCGTCCGGCGAGCTGCAAGGAATCCAGAACTCGCAGACACAGCGCCGTAGTGGGATGAGACCCCGTGCCGAAAGCGAGTCCTGGATCGAGCCAGACCACCACCGCCTCGGGAGCATCGGGGAACTGCGCCGTCGTCGGACATACCCACAACCGCGCGCCGAAGCGCATCGGCCGCCAATCCTCGAGCCACACGCGTTCCCACGCCTTATCGGCGACGCCACGCACGCGTGTGGTGCCGGCGGCCTGTACCCCGAGGGCCAACCCAAGTCTCTTGAGATTGAGCGACGGCTCTGAGGAGTGGTCGAACAGGGCGCGCACCAGCGTGTCGCGCCACAGCCTCATCTCGCCTGGCTTCGGTTCGAGCACCGGCTCATCATCGGCGCGGTCGACGTACGAGACGGACAACGCACCGATGTCCCCGAGCGCGTCCTCGACGGCGTCCTGGCTCAAGGAAGCCAGCGGGAATTCGATTTCATAGAACGGCATGGCCGCGGCATTCTACCGCGCTACTTCAAACCCAAGCGCCGCTCGAGGTAGTGGATGTCGGTGCCGCCCTGGCGAAATGCCGAATGGTTGAATATCTCTTGGTGCAACGGAATGTTGGTCTTGATGCCTTCGACCACCATCTCGGCGAGCGCATTGCGCATGCGCGCTATCGCCGTTTCGCGGGTGTCGCCATAGGCGATGACCTTGCCGATCATGGAGTCGTAGAACGGCGGCACGTTGTAGCCGGTGTACACATGGCTGTCGACGCGGATGCCGGGACCGCCCGGCGAGTGCCACAGACGGATCGGACCGGGCGAAGGCGTGAAATTCTTCGGGTCCTCGGCGTTGATGCGGCACTCGATCGCATGGCCGCGGATCTGAATGTCGTTCTGTCCGTAAGCCAGCGGCTCGCCGGCGGCGATCAGCAATTGCGCCTTGACGATGTCGATACCGGTTACCTGTTCGGTAACGGGGTGTTCGACCTGTACGCGAGTGTTCATCTCGATGAAGTAAAACTCGTTGTCCTGGTAGAGAAACTCCAGCGTCCCGGCGTTACGATAGCCGACCTCCTGGCAAGCCTTGGCGCAGCGCTCGCCCATCGTCTTGCGCTGTTTGGGCGTGAGGCCGGGCGCGGGCGCCTCTTCGATCACCTTTTGGTGGCGGCGCTGCATGGAGCAGTCGCGCTCGCCCAGGTGCACGATGTTGCCGTAATTGTCGGCGAGAATCTGGAACTCGATGTGCCGAGGCTTTTCGAGAAACTTCTCCATGTAAACCTGCGGGTTGCCGAACGCGGCCTGCGCCTCGGTCTGGGTGACGCTGATGGCGTTGAGCAGCGATGCGTCGGTGTGCACCACGCGCATGCCGCGGCCGCCACCGCCCCCCGATGCCTTGATGATCACCGGATAGCCGATGTCCTTGGCGATGCGGAAATTCTCGTCTGCGTCCGTTCCGAGCGGTCCTTCCGAACCCGGAACACAGGGTATGCCGGCGGCCTTCATGTGCTTGATGGCAGAAACCTTGTCGCCCATCATGCGGATGGTTTCGGCCCGGGGACCGACGAAAATGAAGCCGCTCTTCTCGACGCGCTCGGCGAAATCGGCGTTTTCGGACAGGAATCCGTAGCCGGGATGGATCGCGACCGAGTCGGTGACTTCGGCCGCGCTGATGATCGCGGGCATGTTCAAATAGGACAGCGCGGACTGCGGTGGTCCGATGCACACGGTCTCGTCGGCGAGCAAAACGTGCTTGGTATTGAAATCGGCGGTGGAGTGCACGGCGACGGTCTTGATGCCCAGCTCGCGGCAGGCACGCAGGATGCGAAGGGCGATCTCGCCGCGATTGGCGATGACGACTTTTTCGATCATGCCGTTATTCGATGACGAATAGCGGTTGGCCGAATTCCACGGGTTCACCGTTTTTGGCGATGATCGAGGTCACGCGCCCGGCTTTGTCGGATTCGATCTGATTCATCATCTTCATCGCCTCGATGATGCAGAGAATCTGGCCGACCTTGACCTCGCTGCCTATCTCGACGAAGGGCTTCGCGCCCGGCGATGCGGACGCGTAATAGGTGCCGACCATGGGCGAGGTGACCGTGTGATCGTCCTTTCGCGGCGCGCGCTCGCCGACTGAGGTTGCTGGAGCCGGGGCGGGCTGCGGTGCGGCCTGCGCCACTGGAGCGGCCAAGGTCAGCGGTGCTTGCATACTTCCGCGCGGATGGCGGCTGATGCGCACCGATTCCTCGCCCTCCGAAATTTCCAGCTCCGAGATGCCCGATTCTTCGAGCAGTTCGATCAGTTTCTTAACCTTGCGAATGTCCACCGCAGATCCCCCGAATTATTACCGTTCTTACGATGTGGTGAGGCGCGCGCTCGCCGCTTGGAGCGCTAGTTCGTAGCCAATCGGTCCCAGTCCGACGATGCAACCGGCGGCGACGTCGGATAGATAGGAGCGATGTCGAAATGACTCTCTGGCGAAAATGTTGCTCAAATGTACTTCGATGAAAGGTATCGCCACCGCGGCGAAGGCGTCGCGCAGCGCGATGCTGGTATGAGTGAAGGCGCCCGGATTGATGATGATGAAAGACACACCGGCCTGTTTGGATGCATGAATTTCATCGATCAGTTCATGCTCCGCATTGGATTGCTTCGCGATCAGGTCATGCCCCAATGCCTGGGCTCGTTGCTTTAGCTGGGTTTCGATTTGGCTCAACGTGGCGGCACCATAGATGCTCGGCTCTCTTGTGCCAAGAAGATTCAAGTTCGGACCATTTAGCAGCAAAATTCGCGCCATCTCGCCCCAAATCCCGCTTTATCGCTTTCCGAAGGTTCGCGATAATAACCAGAAATTGAACCCAATTGGTAAGGTTCGGCGGCCAATGCCGTCTAAAAAGCGGGCAACCCTCAGGTTTTCTCTGCCAGTGCGTCCAATTGTTCGGCTATCTGCCGCCGTGCTTGGGCTAGCTGCAGTGCACCGTTGTCGATATTTTGGATGGTCGACATGATCAAATCGGCCTGCGGACGATGCAATTCGCCCACGAACAGCGCCACCACCTCGCCGCGTCGATCGGTAAAGACGGTGAACGGGAACGCCGGCGATTCCACGCCGAGCTTGGCCGCAGCGTCCAACGCGTCTTGCTCCCCGATGAGCAGCGGATAGTGGATTTTGAACTGGTCCGCGAACTGCAACACTTCGTTGCGGTGATCGACGGCTATACCAACGACGGTGACGTGTTTTGAAGCCCATTCGCCGGCCAGGGTGTTGAGCAGGGGAATCTCGCGGCGACAAGGCGCGCACCAGGTGGCCCAGAAGTTGATGACCAAGGACTGTCCCGCCCACGTGCTGATCGGGGTGGATTGACCTTGCAGGTTGCTGAGCGTGAAGGCCGGCAATGCGTCCGGAATGCGAGGCGGCTGGGGCGGCGGCTGGGACAAGGCCGTGTCGGCGCGGATATCGCTGGGGCTTGGGACACTGGCGAGGCCGGCGGGCACCCGGATTTCTGCGTAGCTGCGGGAGTGCCAGTTGGCGTAGATGCGGGCCCCCGCCCAAGCGCACAGCATCGCCAGAACGCCGGCACCTATGACCCGCAAACCTCCGTAAGTCATTGTGCGGGAAGCGCTAATTTGCGGCCGCGGCGCAAGCCAAAGCCGGCGATCAGGAATGCGAACATGCCGCCGACGATGGCGATCAACTCCCAGCGGTGCGGCCTATTGACGGCCGGCGGCGGCAGCGCCGCAGAGGCAAACATCACCCGCGTAATGGGCGGGTAGCACAGGCCGGCTTCGGCGCACCCCTGATATGTGACCTTGACCTGAATGGGATGCGCGCCGAAGTCGCTGCGGGAGTAGGGCACCCGGGCTTCCACCTGCTGGGTGTATATCTCTTGCCTGCCCAGGTAAGGATCGGTTTTCATGATGCCCGGCGGCAACACGGGCGTTCCAAGCACCAGATCGGGACTTTCTGCCTTCACCTCGATCTTTTCCTTGTATAAGTAGTAGCCGTCGGCAATCACCCAGCGGATCCGCACGACCTGGCCGTCAAGACCCGCACCCGCCCGAAATGCAATATCCGGCGGTAGAAAGTCGGTTTCGTTGGAATCCGTGTCGCGCATCCACCACGGCTTCGATTCGGCCGGGATGGCGGTGAATCCGATAGCCGTGGCCGCCATAAGTAAAATGACCCGAAAGCAGGGATTGGTGGTCGTATGCGCTCTCAATTTTCCTCCAGGGCTTGAATAGTAATAATCTGCCGCTATTATTAGCAGCCTCGTGGGGAGAGTGCTAACAATCCTCACAGCCTTCGAACCCAACCAATAGCTTTAGGAGTCTTGTCTTATGAAGATTCGTCCCCTTCATGACCGCGTGATCGTGAAACGAGAAGAAGAAGAGCGTAAGTCCCCTGGTGGCATCGTGATCCCGGATACAGCGACTGAGAAGCCGATCTTCGGGAAAGTCATTGCCGTAGGCAAGGGCAAGATTCTGGAGAGTGGTGAAGTGCGCGCGCTCGACGTCAAAGTCGGCGACAAGATTCTTTTCGGCAAGTACAGCGGTACCGAAGTGAAGATGGATGGAGACGAGCTGGTTGTGATGCGCGAAGAAGACATCATGGCCATCGTGGAAGGCAAGTAAGCCTCCGCTCCAAATCCGATTTACTTCTCGCTAAATCAATTTAATTAGAGGAATCAGTATATGGCAGCTAAAGACGTACGCTTCAGCGACGACGCTCGGGCACGCATGTTCAAGGGTGTGAATATCCTGGCGAATGCCGTCAAGGTCACGCTTGGCCCCAAGGGCCGCAACGCCGTTCTCGACAAGAGCTTCGGTGCTCCCACCGTCACCAAGGACGGAGTCTCCGTCGCGAAAGAGATCGAGTTGAAGGACAAGTTTGAAAACATGGGCGCGCAGATGGTGAAGGAAGTTGCTTCCAACACCTCCGACGAAGCCGGCGACGGCACCACCACCGCGACCGTGCTGGCGCAAGCCATCATCCGCGAGGGCCTCAAGGCGGTTGCCGCGGGCATCAACCCGATGGATCTGAAGCGCGGCATCGATCAGGCGGTCGGTGCAGCCACCGAAGAGCTGAAGAAGCTCTCCAAGCCCTGCAAGGACCCGAAGGCGATTGCGCAAGTCGGCACGATTTCCGCGAACTCCGATGAGTCCATCGGCAAGACGATTGCCGATGCCATGGCGAAGGTCGGCAAGGAAGGCGTCATCACCGTCGAGGAAGGTTCCGGCCTCGAGAACGAGCTGGAAGTGGTCGAAGGTATGCAGTTCGACCGCGGCTACTTGTCGCCGTATTTCATCAACAATCAGCAGAGCCAGAGCGCCGAGCTCGAAAAGCCGCTGATCCTCCTGGTCGACAAGAAGATCTCCAATATTCGCGAGCTGCTGCCCCTGCTGGAAGCGATTGCGAAGGGCGGCCGTCAGCTGCTGATCGTTGCCGAGGACGTTGAAGGCGAAGCGCTGGCGACGTTGGTCGTCAACACGATCCGCGGCATCGTCAAGGTTGCCGCCGTCAAGGCGCCCGGCTTCGGCGATCGCCGTAAAGCCATGCTGCAGGACATTGCCGTCCTCACGGGCGGCACGGTCATCTCCGACGAAGTCGGCTTGTCGCTGGAGAAGGCCACGCTGAACGATCTGGGCGAAGCGAAGAAGATCCTGGTGGAGAAAGAGAACACCACCATCATCGACGGCGCCGGCAAGGCCGCGGACATCAAGGGCCGCGTCGACAGCATCCGACAGCAGATCGAGGAAGCGACCTCCGACTATGACAAGGAAAAACTCCAGGAGCGCGTTGCCAAGCTCTCCGGCGGCGTTGCCGTGATCAAGGTCGGCGCTTCGACCGAAATCGAAATGAAGGAAAAGAAGGCCCGCGTCGAAGATGCGTTGCACGCGACCCGTGCAGCCGTTGAAGAGGGTGTGGTACCGGGAGGCGGTGTCGCTCTGGTCCGTGCGCTCAAGGCCATCGAGAAGCTGGTCGGCAAGAACGAAGATCAGACCACGGGCATCAAGATCCTGGCTCGCGCAATCGAAGAGCCGCTGCGTCAAATCGTCACCAACGCGGGTGAGGACGCCGCGGTCGTTCTGAACCGAGTCCGCGAGGGCAAGGGTACGTTCGGCTACAACGCACAGACGGGTGAGTACGGCGATATGATCGAACTGGGCATTCTGGATCCGACCAAGGTCACGCGTCTGGCTCTGCAGAACGCGGCGTCGGTTGCGGGCCTGCTGCTCACGACGGAAGTCATGATCGCGGAATCACCGAAGGAAGAAGAGCATGCACATGGCGCCCCGGGCGGTGGCATGGGTGGCATGGGCGGAATGGATATGTAATTTAATTGCCCTTCATTCGAGGGTACTAGAGAGAGAGCGGGCTTCGGCCCGCTCTTTTTTTTTAGCAGTTGAATTCGGTTAAGCTGCGACGCAGTATGCCGGAGCCGAACCAAGCCGTTTTTTTGAGTTATGCGTCGCAGGATGCCGAGTCCGCGCAGAGCATTTGCCAGGCTTTGCGGACCGGCGGCATCGAGGTTTGGTTCGATCAGAGCGAACTGCGCGGCGGCGATGCTTGGGATCAAAAGATCCGCCGCGAAATCCGCGAGTGCGCGCTGTTCATGCCGATCATCTCGGCCAATACTCAGGCGCGCCACGAAGGCTACTTCCGCCTCGAATGGCGCATCGCGGATCAGCGCACCCATCTGATGGGCAAGAGTCGCGCGTTCTTGGTGCCGGTGTGCATCGACGAGACGCGCGAAGCCGGCGCGGATGCGCCGGATTCCTTTGCGGAAGTGCAGTGGACCCGGCTGCCCAAGGGGCAGACGCCGGCCGCGTTCGTCGAGAGGGTGAGGGACTTGTTGAGGCCGGAGCGGCCGCACGGCGCGGCGGCGACCGAGGCTTTGCCCGGGGCTGTGGGAGTGCCAGGCCCAAAGGCCAGATCACTGCGCATGACCCCCGTCGTGGGGGCGGTTGTGACGGCGCTCGTGCTGGTGGGCGGTTACTTCGCGGTCGATCGCGGGTGGTTATTGAAGCCTGCGAGCACACAGTCGGCATTGCCCGCTGCGAACCAGAACCAGGCCAAGTCGATTGCCGTATTGCCCTTCGTCGATATGAGCGAGAAAAAGGATCAGGAGTACTTTTCCGACGGCTTATCGGAGGAGTTGATCGATCATCTGTCGCATGCCGCGGATCTCAAGGTCATCGCTCGAACCTCGTCCTTCCAGTTCAAGGGCAAGAACGAGGATGCGCGCACGATCGCCACGAAACTTGGCGTGAATAACCTGTTGGAGGGCAGTGTGCGCACCGCAGGCCATACGGTGCGCATCGCCGCGCAATTGATCCGCGCCTCGGACGGTACTGATCTGTGGTCGCAGGTCTATGACCGTGAAATGAGCGACATCTTCAAGATTCAGGATGAGATTGCCGGCACGGTGGTCGATGCGCTGAAAGCCACAATGTCCGGCGGTGATCCCGATGCCGCCAAAGAGCAGAATCTCGAGGCATACAATTTGCTGCTGAAAGGCGACTTCTTTTACAGCCGCAACCACCCGTCCGACTGGAGCCAGGCAATGGAGCAGTACCAGCACGCGGTGCAGCTCGATCCGAGTTACGCATTGGCGTGGGCCAAGTTGGGGCGTATTTACATCCAGCATACTGGATCTCCGGAATTGTCTCTGGCCGAGGGCGAATCGAAGGCTAGCGATGCACTGCAGCGCGCGCTCGCGATCGATCCCAATCTACCAGCGGCGCATCGTTGGACGGCCCGACTCTTCATGAACATTCGTTGGGATTGGCGATCGGCGAAAAGCGAGTTCGAGCGGGCGATTGCCCTGGATCCCAATGGCCCCGAGGGCGCTAACTCGCGCGTAGACCTGACGGCAATGGTCGCGCTAACGACCGGGCGGTTCGAAGAGCTGATCCCGCTTGCATCCCAGCGTTTGGCGCGAAATCCGCTCGATCTCAGCGAGCTGTGGTTCGACGGTTGGATTCTGTACTATGGCGGCCATTTGGCAGAGGCTGCCGGTCTCCAACGCCGACTGTTGGAACTAGACCCCGCTTACGGTGGTGAGCACGGCGAGTTGAGTCGAACTTTGCTGCAGATGGGGAAGATCGCCGAGGCGCGGTCCGAAGCGCAGAAGGAACCCGACGAGGAAAGTCGGCTGCGGATGCTGGCGCTGGCCAATTGGACCATGGGTCGCGGCGCTGATGCCGATATGGCACTTCGTCAACTCGAAAGCAAATTTGCGGACAGCGCTCCTTTCGATATCGCCGAAGTGCGTGCCTTTCGGGGCGAGGCGGATACGGCGATTATATGGCTGGAGCGCGCATACACCCTGCGCGATGGCGGCCTGCTTTTTGTCAAAGTCGACCCTTTGTTTCGAAGCCTGAGGAGTGATCCTCGCTACAAGGCTATGCTCAGCAAGATGAGGATGCCGGAATGAGTTTTCGCGGCTATTGATGAACGACCATCTTGTTGTGCACCGCTGTCACGCCATCCGTGTTGGAAGCTATTTGTGCAGCTTGCGAACAGGCGTCGGCAGTCGGGGCGGTACCGCTCAGCCACACGATGCCTTCATCGTTCGAGGTAATGTGAATAGTTGCGAGCGGTGAATGGAGCGTGGCAGCGAGTTTCGCCTTGACCTTGCTATCCAGCGCTGAGTCGGCAGATGAGGGGAAAGGGCTCAGTATTCCGATCGCGAATACCGCCAAACACATCATCGCAATCGCACTTGCACGCATAGCACACACTCCAATCCGTTAGGCGCATTATCGCGTATCGGCGCAGACGCGAGTGTGTCCCGGCGCGCGGATGCGCGTAGGAAACCCACCTTAAATTTCAGAATTGACTTACCATATTCCCAACTTAGGTCAACTTTTCGAGGTACATGCAATGAGCAAGCACTTCCATACCGTGGTCTGGATCGATCACCACGAGGCGAAGCTATTCAATTTCAACGCATCTCAATATGAACGCGAGGTGGTGAAGAGCACGCATCCGCATCAGCATTTGCACCACAAGGCCAACTCGGGGGACAGCGGACATGCGCTGCCGGATCACGACTTCTACAAGCACGTGGGTAAAGCCATCGGCGACGCAGGAGCAATTCTCGTCGCGGGCCCGTCCAGCGCGAAACAGGAATTCGTTTCTTACGTGAAGGTGCAAGATCCCGCATTGGCCAAGCGCATTTCAGGCGTCGAAACCCTGGACCATCCACCGGACGGCACCATCGTGGAATTTGGGCGGACCTTCTTCAAGTCCGACGACAAAATGCGCTCGCAAACTTAAGGTTTCAAATTAAGGTTTGACGTTAGGTTTCGTGTACGCGATTTTGGATTCGCGCAGGCGGCAGGCTTCTTCCGCGAGCGCCCCGGCGTCGGTGAAGTTGCCATCCCCGGTGAACATGTCGTCCCCGCCCAGGCCGACCATGTCGATGAGCCGCTTCATGGTCTGTGCCTGATTCTCGACGCTGCCGTCGGCGAGAATGTGCGCAATCGCGGCACCGCCCTTTTCGAGTGCCCGGCTCACCAGGAGGGTGCGGTGACAGTCCAGAGGCTCCTTCTCGGCGCACATCAAGGCGACGCGGAATTTCCTGGCGCCGGCGAGTACGCGCTCGAGCCCCTGTTCGAAAAGAGGCGTCGCGGCGAGGCGCTGATATTGCACCTTGCCGTTTTCGTAACAAGACTCATCGCGGGAACGCGCGCCGAGTTCCTGGCCGAGAAAGACGTAGGATATGCCGTGTTGCGTCAGGCTCGCGGCCAGGCGCTCTTTGTTGAATTGCGGGCAGCGGCGGCTGAATGGTTGCGAACGCACGTCGGCAACGGCGGTGATGCCGTTGTCGACGAGCAGTCTCATGAACGTTTCGACGGGGTGGTTGGAGTGGCCCACCGTGTAGATGGTCTCGGCACTCAATTATATGGTCTCAATTACAGGGTCCCGTAGATGACGCGGCGTTTCCGCGGAAACGTTTGTGATCGCGTTGGCTGAGTTTGTGATCGCGTTGGCTGAAGAGCGCGAACAGGGCCAGATCATAGTCCATGCGCTCTCCGGCCCAACGGGTCGCGGCGGTTTTAGGCGCGATGCGCAGATTCTGCGCATCGTGCACGCTGCGCAAGGCGTCCGGTGTATAGGCCGGCGCATCCTGCCGGTAAGCGCCCTTGTACGGGCAGCCGGCTTGGTTCAAGAAACGCCAGCCGCCCTCGGCGGTCGCTTCGATCATGATTTCGCCGCTGTGCACCATGCGATGATGCGCACGACACAAGGTGATCAGATTGGAGAGCTTGGTCTCTCCGCCATCGGCCCAGTGCTTGACGTGATGGGCATCGACGAAGCGGTGAAAGGTGCAGCCGGGAAAGCGGCAGCCGGAGTCGCGTGAGTTCAGCGCGCGGCGCAGCGCCGGCGGAATGCTGCGGGTCTTGCGGCCCACGTTAAGCACCTCACCCTGCTCGTTCTCATCGAGACGCACCCGCGTGCAATCGCAGCCGATCTGCCGTACCGATTCCACCGATAGGGCGGGGCCGTGTTCAATTTCGCAACGACCGTCGGCATGATCCTTGAGCGTTGATGCATCGACGTGGACCACGACTTGGTAGCGATCGGCGGACGATTGCGCGGCCGGTGCGCCGTGCTTGAGGAAGCATTCGCCCATCAATGCCAGCGCATCGGCGCGCCGCGAAGCATAGGAACGCAATGCATGGTCCACCTCCTCCTCCTCGGGATCTTGCTCGGACTCGGCCCACTCGTACGGATGCTTGACGGGCGATAGGGGTTCGGTGGCAGGCACCTCCTCCAGCGCCGCCTCCAGGGCCTTCAGGAAAACCTCGCCCGAGAGCGCCGGCATGCGTCCTTGGAACACCAAACTGCCGTCGCTATCGTGCCAGAACCTGAAGCTGCAGTTTCTTTGCTGACGCTCCTCGCGCGCCAGTTGCTCGACCTGCTCGGCGCGCCGGTAATGACGCACCAAGCTCTCGACGTGATGGGCGGTGCCGTGCAGGGCAATCATCAGCAGGCCTTCCTCGGTCGCCGCGCAGGCGATGCGCGTCAAAGCTCTGACCTTCGAATAGCTCAATTCGCCACGAGCCATCGAGGCGCCAATCTTGGGCAACGCCGGGAGTGCATGCGCCACTCTCACTTTTTCGCGGGCGGCGCCTAAGTGGAGTCCGCACTTGAAGTTCAGCCAGTGCGCGCACGATAAAATTTTATCGCCCGCCCAGCCCTGGCGCCGGTCGAACTCGGCAATCAAGGTGAGCCAGCGGTAGTTGGCGGCGTTCAAGTGGCCGGCGAGCTCGGTGATCTGATCTTCGAGGTCGCCGGTAGATACGTTTTCCAGAGAGTTGATGAGGTTTTTCATGACGTCGCGTCCGCTACTTGAGAACTGTAATTATATACAGCCATGGCGCTTGAGAAAAGCGCGTAAGGCGCGATCTGATCGAGTTTTTATGTTTGGCATTCAATCAGTTACTCGCGAATCACTGCTGTTAGTCAAATTCGGATTCGGATTCGCGAAAGCCTCGCTCTTTTTCATTTTTCAGCCGTCAGCCCCTTGCCCCACCGTCCAGCATACTTTTGCGGAAAACGGGCACCTGGCGATTTTAAGGCCTCGAATCTCGCGCCCACCTCTCGACATTTAAGAGCCAATGTATAGACTTGTTTATACATCGGAGAGAGATCACATGTCCAAAAGTGCAACACTAACCGTGCAACAGTGGGGGAACAGCCTCGCTGTGCGGATTCCCGCGGCAGTAGCGCGGTCGGCGCGTTTTAGAGTCGGGCAACCGGTCGAAGTATCAGCGCAGGACTCGAACGTTCTGGTCAAGGCGATTGGTGAGCCCAAGCTGACTCTCGCGCAAAAGCTGGCTGCATTTGATCCGGCGGTGCATGGCGGAGAGGCCATGGCCACTCGCCTGATCGGAAACGAGAAACTCTAGTGCCCGCCAGCAAATCATGGTGCCCAGACCGGCGTGACATGATCTGGATTGATTGTAATCCTCAAGCCGGGCTCGAGATGAAGGACGTACATCCCTTGGTTGTTCTGTCGCCGCGAGAGTTCAATGACAGAACCGGGATTGTGATAGGTCTGCCGATGACCACTGCGTCGTACAATGAAACCAATCCTTTTGCAGTTAAGTTCATCGGCCCAAAGGGCGTGGCCAGTTATATCCTCAGCCATCAGCCTAAATCATTCGATTGGCGAGCCAGAAATGCGAAAGCCCATCCACTCAAGAGAGTCCCCGAGAGTTCGTACCTCCGCGCTTGCGAAAGCCTGAACCAGATTATTGAGATTGGCAGTTAGCGACCGCCGATCAGAGCCCTGACATGTTCTGGTATTCTGCCCCGTAGATGGCGTAATCCGAGGTCGATCATGAGGACGATTGATGTTCCGAACCCCTCGGGCAGCCGTTCCCAGGGACGTTTCGGGCGATGGTTGCTCATGTTCCTGCTGCTGCTCGTCGCCGGCAGCGCGCTGTGGACCTGGCTCACGCTGTCATGGGCGTATGCCGAAGGCGAGCGCGCCGGCGTGCTGCAGAAGTTCGTGCGGCGCGGGTGGTTCTGCAAGACCCAGGAAGGCGAGATCGCGTTGTACTACGGCGGCGGCCAGTATCTGGGCCCCGGCACCTCGCCGCAGCTGTGGGACTTCAGCGTGCGCGACAAATCAGTCGCGGCGGAATTGGTCAAGGCCGTAGGTCATCGCGTGCAATTGCATTACACCGAGCATCCCGGCATTCCGACGGGTTGCTTCGCGGATACGCGGTTCTTCGTCGATCGCGTCACGATCGAGGACAACGAACCCGCGAACGGCAATCAGGCTCCCGCTGCCGCGCCCCCACCGGGTGCCGCGCCCCACTAAACAAACTTTCGGCGCGAGCTGGCGACCTGCTCCGTGATGCTGATGGCGGTGCGCAGCGCCAATAAGCCGTCCTCGCCGCTGACCTGCGCGGCGGCGCCGGTCGCGGCCGAATGAAGGAACGCGCTGATTTCGTCTTTCAAAGCATCGCCCTGCTCGAAATTATTCTCCTCGATGACCACCTGCGGCATGCCGTCGGCGCCGACGCCTTCGGCCTTGCGGATCAGGGTGAGAATCTTCTGCTGCAGATCGATCGAAATGTAGGCATCGTCCTGAAACAGACGCAGCTTGCGTTCGGTCTTCAAGCTGACGCGGCTGGCCGTGGCATTGGCCACGCAGCCGTTGGCGAATCGCAGGCGCGCGTTCGCGATGTCGATCTCGCTGGAGAACACGCTGCTGCCGATGGCGTCGACCGAGACGACGGGGGAGCGCACGATGCTCAAGATCAGATCGATATCGTGAATCATCAGGTCCAACACCACGTTGACGTCGGTGCCGCGCTGTTTGAACGGTGCCAGGCGCGCCGATTCGATGAAACGGGGAACCTTGAGCGCGGGCTGCACCGCTTGAACCGCGGCATTGAATCGCTCCAGATGCCCGACCTGCAGCACCCGCTCGGCGCGGCGCGCGAGAGCGACCAGGCTCTCCGCTTCGCGCAACGTCGCTGTCATGGGCTTCTCGACCAAAACATGCGCCCCGGCCTCGAGGAATGCCTTTGCCGTTTCGTAATGCGATGGTGTCGGCGTGACGATGCTCACTGCATCGACGGCGCCGAGCAATTCCCGATGGTCGGCGTATGCGCGCACACCGAGTTCCGAGGCAACGCTGTCGCGCGCCTGCGCGGACGGGTCCGCGACTCCCACCAAAGTAGAATCCGGCAGCGAGGCATATTTCTGCGCGTGGAACCGGCCCAAGTAACCGACGCCGATGACGGCGGTACGCATCAAGACGAGTGGTCGCGCCGCCACTTGCTCTTAGCGCGATAATCCTGCCGCAACTGCAAGGTGGCGCCGCCGGCGATGGCCAGTCCAGCTCCTAGAAAACAAAAGAAACTGCGCCACACCGTCCACAGCCCGGCGGACAGCGACCAAAGCATCATGCCAACGGTGAGCAATGCCCCGAGGCCGATGAAGACCCAGGGTTTAGCTTCGTAGACGCTTTGCGGTGTCCAAGAGCGCATCGTAGGATTCTACCGCGATGCACGACACCCAGAAGGATTCGTTTACAATCCGACGAATGGCGCACATATGGCCTTGAACATATCCGTCGGGACCTGGGCGCGCGGCCGCCCCTGGGCGCTCGAGGCGGCGGTAGTCGCCGCGGGACTGCTCGCCGGAGTCGCCCTGATGCCGGTCTTGATCTTCTACGCCGGGGTGGCGGCACTGGGCCGCTACGAGGGGGCGAGCC
>Ga0302326_10008811_pt1 | contig 22182 bp, 15 predicted proteins | sample Palsa_T0_3_FD_202264 | JGI IMG/M metagenome (GOLD analysis project Ga0302326, IMG submission 202264) | Peat permafrost microbial communities from Stordalen Mire near Abisko, Sweden - Palsa_T0_3 | ecosystem: Environmental > Terrestrial > Soil > Palsa > Peat permafrost | place: Sweden: Abisko... | reverse complement strand
GGATCCGGGCACTACGAAAGGATTCCCATTGTTGTAAAAAGCCCTTAACGTATTCAGAGCTCCCAAGGCGTTGTTGAAGTCGGGTGAGCTTTGTTTCAATAAAGCTTCAGCCCAAATTAATTGATTCTCGGCGAAGGTTACCAAGGGAAAGTAAGTAACTCCTCCAAAAAAGCCGTCCTCCCCTACAGGTGAGCCCCAATCAAATGCACATATATAATTAGGATCGTACGCGTCATTATTATAAATCTCCGGGTGTACCAGGTAGAGATAATTGAATCGAGCGGTCTCATCGGTTCTGCCACCCACATTGTGGTTGTTTGCCAAATTGGGATCGATCAGAGTCGGGCAATAGGCACCTCCACCCATATACCCCGCTCGGTCATAATTCATAAAAGAATAATAGAGATTAAAATTGGCCAAATAGTTGGGTCCATGAGGCGCCATCATATCTGTTGTATTGTCGTTGGTTCCAGTACCCACTCCCTGCGAGGCCTGTGCTATGGCATCCGTATAATCCCTAATATGAAGATAATAGCGGGCCTTCAAGGTATGGGCCACAAGCGCATAGTTGGTTACGCTTCCCCCCAGAAATACATCTCCATCCGAGTTGCCTGCGCCGGCCAAATTGGTAAGGGCGGAATCCAGTTTGGCTTGCACCGCAGCATAAACTGTCGACTGTGGATCATATTTTGGGTGTGCCTGAGCTGCTGTGGCTACGCCAACGAGAGGATATTCAAGGGCATCTGAATTAGGAACATCCCCCCACAGATCGGCGGCAAGACCTAACACCATAGCTTCCATGATTTGCGTTATCCCCACGGTCACCAGGTTCCCCTCAGACGTAGCTTTCTTCTTCAGAATTTTAGCATTGAATAAAACACCGCTATAGATAGTAATCCACTCGGTGTTGTAATCTCCACTGGACGTGATATAATCCGCCAGGCTGGCGTATTGCCTTTGATCTCCGCTAAAATAGCCTACCCACATACCAGTCTGTCTGGCGATATCCGCTTCATACGCGCCAATGACATTGACCTGCAGCCCGCTCAAATAGTGGCTGTCCTGAATCACGCTGGGATTGGTGATATTGACTGGATCTGTTGAATACCCGTCGGTCAGACTTTTGCACCCGTCAATAAATAGGGGTAAGAAGATCACAACGAACGCCGTCAAAATTTTATACTTTTTCATATTCCGTTGATTTAACATGATTAAAAATTGAGGGCCAACTTAAACAGGAAGGACTTGGTGTTCGGGTTCTGGAAATAATCTATTCCTCTTCCATTTGTAGCCCCGCTCAAGTTGGTTTCAGGATCAATTCCCGAATAGGGTGTCCACAAAAGTAAATTGCGCCCGGTCACCCCTACCGTCAGCGATGTCAGCTTAGTCGAATTTCTAAACTCTTCAGAACTGAATGTGTAGGACAACGTAAGCTCTCGCATCCGGGCCCACGATGCTTTTTCAACGAAAGGGGCATTAACGCTAAACCCACTTCCTCCACTTTGATACCACGCCGCCGTACGAGCTACAACTCCACCTCCGAAATTGTAAAGATCCCCCCTGAAGGTCACTGATCCATCGGCATTGGTTTGTTTCCATCCATTCGAATTTGCAATCGTAGTTCCATCAGCGGTCAGAATGCTATTCGCCTGAGCTGCCGTAACTGTCGTTACAGTGGCCGTTGATGCAGCCGTACCAAAGTTAGTTAAAGCACCACGGGTGCCATTCCACATTTGACCCCCAATGCAGGCGTCAAACAGGACATATAATTTGAATCCCTTATAGCTGAGTGTATTTCCAAAGCTTGCCCTGAACTGAGGGTTGGGATTGCCTAACACCGTATTATTGCTCGCCACTGTGGGGAATCCATACGTCTCGGCACTTGTGGTGTAGGTTCCATTGGCGTTTCTGAAGTAATCCGTTCCAAAGATTACGCCCAGAGGTTTACCCTGAACGGCGGCCGACGCCCCGTCGGAAAATCCATTCAGGAAAACGGTTGTTGCACCAACACCCAAACTCGTAACTTTATTCCGATAAGCAGACCATATAAAATTGGAACTCCAGGTAAATCCACTGCGATCTCTTATCCAGGTCGGGTCCAGGGAGAACTCCAGACCCTTGTTGGCGATGCTCCCGCCGTTCGATGTGATAGCGGCGAAGCCGGACGAAGGGGCCAATTGGGTCGGCAAAATAGCGTCCTTTGTAGTATTAGAATAGGCCGAGAAACTGAATCCTACACGACTATCAAAGAAACGCAAGTCGGTACCAATTTCAGTATCGTATTTTCGCTCTGGCAATATCTTGGGATTTCCCGCTGTTAGACTAATGCCGTAACCGCCGGCGCCATAGTACGAACCATTAAGGCTAGGCCCGTAGCCATCCGTATACCCGGCAATGCCGTATTCAGTTAAATTCAAATACGGCGACGGCTGCCTTCCAACAACGCCATAATTTGCTCTCAGTTTTCCAAAACTAAAAAAATCATTAGTCCCCGTTATTTTCGAAAACTGCCAGGCTGCATTGACAGAGGGATAATAAAACAAACTTTGCGCCTGAGGACCGAACGTGGATGAACTCTCGGCTCGTCCGGTTACAGTGACAAACAGCTGATCTTTGTACTCTCCGGTCGCTGTTACGAAAGCCGCAGCTGTTCGTTGTGTCTGTGCGCTATTAAAAGGCTGTCGGTTGGAGGGTGATGAGTTGGACAGATTCGGCGGGGCATTAGGTACAATAAAATCAAAAGCGGCAGCGCCAACATTATTGAACTGCCGGTTATTGTAATTGAATCCGAGGGTTGCACTTCCCTTGAAGGCATCTGAAAAAGTATGGTTACCCAAAGCATATAAATTCGTATTCCATTGCGACTCCTGAATATACTGCTCCTGGTACTCGCCCCCCGGAACGGTAGCCGACTGAGCATTAAAAAAATCCGTCCTCCTATCGGTGTAGGTGTCAATACCGGAATTTCCTTTCAGGCTTAGCCAGGGTGCCAGGTCATAGGTTAATTCAATATTGCCGATGAATCGGTTGACCACGGAATAACTCAAATTGTTGCGAATCGACCATTCGGGATTGTCGTACCCGGGTTTCCCGGTAGAACCAATCTGATCGCGATACGTAAGCTGCGTATTGGGCGTATTAAGACCATCAGGATTAAAATACGTTCCAACATAATCGGCATTGTTATAATCCGGGGGCGTGCGCAATTCCCCCAGAAGGACGCCGGATGTGTTGGAGCCTTGCTGGATACGATTGGAACGGATATTGGCAAAGGTCATGTTGGTCGCCAGATGCAATTTATCGGTTAATGCTGTGTTGCCGTTGAACCTTATATTATTGCGATCATAATTACTGTTGGCCGCAATGACTCCGGTCTGACTTAAATTTCCGTAGCTCACAAAGTAATTCGACCGTTCACTGCCTCCCGAAAGATTAAGATTGTGCTCGACAAAGTTGCCGGTCCTGAAAATATCTTTCGTATGATCGAATGTCGCTTGCGAATTTTTCTGATCAATTCTGTAAATGGTAGCTCCATTGGGAAGTACTGCATACCCTTTGTAATTAGGATCGGCATTCGACGTGGCATACGCGTCGGGTCCTCCCGAGCGGGTAGATATTTTGTCACCGAAAGAATAACTTGAATTCCAGGTGTACACTCCGGGTGTTTCCTGGCCACCGATACTTCCCCCCTGGCCGAACGTTCTTTGTAAGCTCGGCATCTTGTTGACTTGATCGAAATCAACCGTTGCCGAATAGGACACATTTATCTTGCCCCGGGTATTCTTTCCCTTCTTGGTGGTGATAACAATTACACCGTTGGCTGCCCGGCTGCCCCAGATTGCTGCACCGCCCGCACTTTTGATGACTTCAATACTGGCAATGTCATCCGGGTTAAGGTCATTTAATCTGGACTGTTGTTGCACACCATCGACCTGGTTTCCTCCACCCTGGTCAACAAAAGTGTTAAACATAGGCATCCCATCGATAACGATCAGCGGTTGAATATCACCGGTGATTGTACTTTGACCCCGGATTTGCATGAAAGACCCTGCCCCCGGATCACTGCCATTCCGCGTGATGTTTAAACCCGGAGCTTTACCTTCCAGCCCGTTAATTATACCGGTCTCACCGGAAGATACAACCGATGGTCCCGCGACAGTAGCAGAAGATTGCCCAAGTTTGTCTTTTGGAACTTCATCCCCAATGGCGTTCACAACGACTTCAGAAAGTTGTTTTACATCCGTCTGAAGACGAATATCAATGACCGATCTTTCGCCAACGAGAGTTTCCTGAGTAACCTGACCGATAAATGAAAACACCAACGTTGTACCGGAAGAAGGGACGGTTATCTTATACATCCCTTCCGCGTCCGTAACGGTACCATTCGCAGTCCCCTTCACCACGACTGTCACACCTGACAAAGTCGACCCATCTTCCGACTGAGTGACTTTCCCTGAAACCACTCGTTCCTGCGCCCACGCACTCTGCTCAAAAACAAACAAGGAGAGTACAAGTAAAAACTTCCTCATAGATTTAGGTTTAAGTTTAAGAATAATTAGACATCCGAAGTTATTGGTAAATTCCAAAAAAGTAAATACCCCAAGAAGGGATTCCGTTTTTGCAAAACCTTGATCCAGGTTAGGATTTTCAAAGCAAAAGATTCAACAAAACTTTATTCTACCTGTCCCGGAATGGATTTTTCAGAACTTCGTGTTCTTCTCGTGGCATCAGAGAAGTGACTTTTTCAAAAACGAAAAATGCCCCAAATTGCGGGGCATTTTTTTTAGAATTTTTTATTGAGATGCTTAGCTTTCTATGCCAGGGGCCACGGATACAAAGGATTTATTTTCTCTCCCTTTTTTAAAAACCACGACGCCATTGATAAGTGCAAACAGCGTGTGGTCCTTTCCCAGACCCACGTTCTTACCGGGATGATGTTTTGTACCGCGTTGGCGAACAATAATATTTCCTGCAATTACTTTCTGACCACCAAAAATCTTTATACCCAGTCGCTTACTTTCGGATTCACGACCATTTTTTACTTTACCCTCACCTTTTTTATGTGCCATGACGAACTTGAATTAAAGAATATGCAATACGGAATCTGAATGATTAGTTTGAAATCTCCTCAATTAACAGCTTGGTAAACTGCTGACGATGACCATTTTTTACCGCATAGCCCTTTCTGCGTTTCTTTTTGAAAACAATTACCTTATCCCCTTTCACGTGGTCAAGAATTTTTCCTGAAACAGTGGCTCCTTTTAACGTGGGGGCTCCTACGTCAACTTTTCCACCGTTATCAATAAGCAGGACTTTATCGAAATGGAGTGAAGCGCCCTTTTCTCCGTCCAATCGGGGGGCATAGATGAACTCGTCTTTAACTACTTTAAACTGCTTCCCGGCGATATCGACTATGGCATACATAATTTTAGCTTAAAATGGGAGTGCAAAGATAAGGCAACAGGGCAGAAAAACAAGGAACCCATTAAAAATAGCTGTTTTTCCGTCACAAAGCGGCATTCTTGAAAACAACCCGGATTGATGTACGCTTCATCGTCTCTTCAGGTGGGCAGAGAACGCTCAGATCCCATTGTCATCACTTGCACAAAAAACATGAGAGACCGGAAAAAATCTTGGCTTCAAAAAAAACAAAAAAAACTTTGTCTCAGGGGTCACTTCATGCAATCGGTTTAAGTCGATGAAAATGAATCCCTTCTCCTACTGATTTATTTTTTGGCTTTTGCTCACTCCGGCGAAGGACGGAAAGCGCCTTTGAATTTCACGATTGATTTCGAATATTTGTCCGCTTGCTGCGTTGGGTTTGACCGCCCCTAAACTTCAACGACCCAAGACACTCTTTACCAAAAAAATAAACGCATAAAAGACTTTTCCTTGATCGACTCTTGTTGTAGCAGTACCTATACCCCATCAAAACCTCACGCATGAGCAACACAATACCACCTTCTGAGCCCATTTTAAAAGAAAACAAGGATCGTTTTGTCATTTTTCCTATCCGGCACCACGACATTTGGAAATTCTATAAACAGGCCGAAGCAAGTTTTTGGACCGCGGAAGAAATCGACCTGAGCCAGGACCTGCGCGATTGGGCGAATCTGAGCGATGGGGACCGTCATTTCATTACTCACGTCCTTGCCTTTTTTGCCGCCAGTGATGGCATCGTGAATGAAAACCTCGCCGAACATTTTGTTGGAGAGGTTCAGTACACAGAAGCCAAGTTTTTTTACGGCTTTCAGATTGCCATCGAAAATATCCATTCGGAGACCTATTCATTACTTATCGACACCTACGTTAAGAATCCCCAGGAAAAAGACAAACTCCTTCGCGCCATTGAAACCATGGATTGCGTTAAGAAAAAGGCCGATTGGGCTTTGCGCTGGATCGACCAGGGTAGTTTTCAGGAACGGCTTATCGCCTTCGCAGCTGTCGAGGGTATTTTCTTCTCGGGTTCTTTTTGTTCCATTTTCTGGTTAAAAAAACGCGGCTTAATGCCCGGCCTTACGTTTTCTAACGAGTTGATTTCCAGGGATGAAGGTTTGCATTGTGATTTTGCCTGCCACCTGTATACCAAGCACGTGGTGAATAAGCTTCCGGAGGAAACAGTAATTGCCATTATTAAAGATGCCGTGGAGATCGAAAAGGAATTTGTGACGGATTCCCTTCCCGTTAACCTTATTGGCATGAATGCCGAGCTCATGCGTCAATACATTGAATTTGTTGCCGATCGACTTCTGCATGAACTGGTGGGCAAGAAAGTTTATGGCGCTACCAACCCGTTCGATTTTATGGAAATGATTTCGCTGCGGGGAAAGACTAATTTTTTCGAGAAACGGGTAGCTGAATATCAAAAAGCGGGGGTCATGAAAAGTACTGAAAAAGAAACTACCCCAAAGTTTTCATTGAACGAAGAATTTTAATACATTCGAATACATTTTTTAAACTTTCGTCCACCCAACCACCTCAAGAAATGCTTGTTATCAAACGTGACGGACACAGAGAGTCTGTTAAGTTCGACAAAATCACTGCCCGAATTGAAAAACTCTGCTACGGTTTAGATCCTAAATTTGTCAACCCGGTAGAGGTGGCCATGAAGGTGATTAATGGCCTTTACGACGGTGTTTCAACCCAGGAATTGGATAATCTCGCTGCCGAGATTGCGGCTACCATGACTACGCGGCACCCGGATTTTGCCAAGTTGGCGGCGCGAATTGCGGTCTCTAACCTCCACAAAGTGACCAGTAAGTCCTTCTCCAACACGATGAAGCGGCTGTATACCTATGTCGATTCGAAAACAGGAGAAAATGCACCGCTCATTTCCAAGGAGGTTTGGAAGATAATCAAAGAACATGCTGCGGAACTGGATGAAGCCATCCTATATGACCGTGATTTCGGGTACGATTATTTTGGTTTTAAGACACTGGAACGTTCATACCTTATGAAGATCGACGGTAAGGTTATTGAACGACCCCAGCATTTGCTCATGCGCGTTGCCGTGGGCATCCACGGGCAGGATATTCCGGCTGCCATTGAAACCTATAATTTATTGTCTGAAAAGTGGTTTACTCATGCTACTCCTACACTTTTCAATGCCGGAACCCCAAAGCCACAGCTTTCGTCCTGCTTCCTGCTCACCATGAAAGATGACAGCATAGACGGAATTTACGATACGCTGAAGCAAACCGCCAAGATCTCCCAATCCGCAGGAGGTATTGGATTAAGCATTCACCATGTGCGGGCAAAAGGTTCCTACATCAAAGGAACAGGGGGCACCTCCAATGGCATCGTGCCTATGTTACGGAATTTTGATATGACTGCCCGGTATGTAGATCAGGGGGGAGGCAAGCGCAAAGGAAGTTTCGCCATTTATCTGGAGCCCTGGCATGCCGATATTTTTGAGTTTCTGGAACTCAAGAAAAATCACGGAAAAGACGAAATGCGCGCACGTGATTTATTTTATGCTCTCTGGATTCCGGATCTATTCATGAAGCGCGTTGAAAACAACGAAATGTGGTCGCTTTTTTGTCCTCACGAAGCACCGGGTCTTGCCGATTGCTGGGGTGAAGAATTTGAACGGCTGTTCGAAAAGTATGAGAAAGAAGGAAAGTTCAGAAAACAAGTAAAGGCTCAGGACCTTTGGTTTGAAGTGCTGGAAGCACAGATTGAAACCGGAACACCATATATTCTTTACAAAGATTCGGCTAATCGAAAATCAAACCAAAAAAACTTAGGGACTATAAAGTCCAGTAACTTGTGCACGGAGATCATCGAGTTCACCGCCCCGGATGAAGTAGCGGTTTGTAACCTGGCTTCTCTGGCGCTTCCTAAATTTGTTACGGAGGAAGGTACCTTTGACCACCAAAAATTGTATGAAATCACCAAAGTGGTGACCCGCAACCTGAACAAGGTTATTGACATCAATTATTACCCTGTCCCGGAAGCCCGCAAATCCAATATGCGTCATCGCCCGATCGGGTTAGGTGTACAAGGCCTTGCCGATGCGTTCATCATGCTGCGCATGCCGTTTGAATCCGAAGAAGCGCGCGGACTGAATACCGACATTTTCGAGACCATCTATTTCGCTGCGATGGAGTCCTCCATGGAATTGGCCAAGCTGCACGGTCCTTATGAAACGTTTAAAGGCTCTCCGGTATCGAAAGGAATTTTTCAGTTTGATATGTGGGGAGTAACACCCTCGTCAGGACGCTGGAACTGGGAAAAACTGAAGCAAGAAGTAAAACAGCACGGCGTCCGTAATTCGCTTTTAGTCGCGCCCATGCCCACCGCCACCACCTCACAAATCCTGGGCAATAATGAATGTTTCGAACCTTATACCTCCAACATCTATACCCGCAGAACATTATCGGGTGAATTTATCATTGCCAATAAACACCTAATGAGAGATCTCAACGGCCTTGGCTTGTGGAGCGAAACAATGCGGCAGAAGCTAGTCTCGGCAAATGGGTCCGTTCAAGCCATTGCCGAAATTCCTCAAAACATAAAGGATATTTATAAAACGGTCTGGGAAATTTCGCAAAAGGCAATCATTGATATGTCAGCCGACCGCGGCGCCTATATTTGTCAGTCGCAGAGTTTAAATATTCATATTACCAATCCAAATTTCGGTAAGCTGACGTCCATGCACTTTTACGCCTGGAAAAAGGGATTGAAAACGGGGATGTACTACTTACGTTCGACGGCCGCGGCCGATGCTATCAAATTCACAATGGATAAGTCAGCCATTCAACAACCCGCGCTGGCTGAATCTTCTGTCTCCGTGATCAGTGCCGAAACTATGGCGATCCCGTCAGGGACAGAGATGCAACAACGTATTCCTTACGATCAGTCACCCGGAGGAGACTACGATCAAAAGCGGGAGGACATGGCATGTTCATTGGATAACCCGGACAACTGCGAAGCGTGCGGTAGTTAGTTGGTCCTCTGAATCCCCAAAAGCATTCGAACCCGGCCCAATTGACCGGATTTTCTTTTCAGTCCTGGGAGAACTTTTGCCTCACTTTAAAATGATCAATGCAGGAAATTAACGCCTGATACGGTCTTGTCGCATTCCGTTGGGAGTAACCTTGATGTGGTCAGCTGATATAATTTAAAAAGCGCCAGTCTTAATAGCTTCCACCACGGCAGGGTCAGTTAGCGTTGTCGTATCCCCCAGGTTTGTCGTGTCTCCTTCGGCCACCTTTCGCAAAATTCTCCTCATGATTTTGCCCGATCGGGTTTTAGGCAAGCCCGCCACAAATTGAATTTTATCCGGCTTGGCGATGGGACCTATAATTTTGGAAACTGTTTCACGAATCTCCTGGCGTAGTTTTTCTTGCTCCTTCGGTATTTCATAGCAAATGACAAAAGCATAAATGCCTTGCCCTTTGATGTCGTGTGGATATCCGACTACCGCGGTTTCGCATACGGCCGAATGTTCATCAATGGCATTTTCAATTTCAGCCGTCCCGAGGTTATGGCCGGAGACAATGATGATGTCGTCGACGCGCCCCGTGATACGGTAATACCCTTCTCCATCGCGTCTGCACCCGTCCCCCGTAAAATATTTTCCTGGAAAAGTAGAGAAATAAGTCTCTTTGAATCGTTGGTGATCCCCGTAAATGGTGCGTGCCATGGAAGGCCATGGAAATTTAATGGTCAATCGACCTTCTGCCGGGTTGTCAACGACTTCCTTCCCTTGTTCATCCATCACCGCAGGCTGTACACCCGGAAGCGGCAGCGTTGCATAAGCTGGTTTAAGCGGCGTAATGTGAGCAATCGGTGAGATCATAAATCCGCCCGTTTCGGTTTGCCACCAGGTATCAATGATGGGGCATTTTTCTTTGCCCACATTTTCAAAATACCAATGCCAGGCTTCTTCGTTGATGGGCTCACCCACTGAGCCCAACACGCTTAGCGAAGATAAATTATGGCCTTCCACGAAGCGCAAGGGTGCCTGCTGAAGCGAGCGAATCGCGGTGGGCGCTGTGTAGAAAATATTCACGCTATGCCTTTCAATAACCTCCCAAAACCTTCCGGCATCGGGCCAAGAGGGTATTCCTTCAAACATCAGCGTTGTCGCTCCCGCTGAAAGGGGGCCATAGACGATATACGAATGTCCTGTAATCCATCCGATGTCCGCCGTGCACCAATACACACCACTTTTGGGTCGCCCGTTTTGCAGCGAAGAATCATATTGGAATGCGGTACGAAAAGTATAATTGGTGTAGACCATATATCCTCCGCACGTATGGACCATGCCTTTTGGCTTTCCGGTAGATCCCGACGTATAAAGAATAAAAAGCAAATCCTCCGAATCCATTTCCTGGGGTGGGCAGGACGAACCCATATCACGGATGACATCGTGCCACCCAACATCACGGCCCGGTACCATCGGGGGTTTCGAGTTTATGCGTTCTAACACGATCGCTTTTTCAATGGTGGGGCATTTTTTCAGGGCTTCATCAACGATGGCTTTCAGGTCCGTCTTTTTATCGCCACGAAAAGCACCGTCCGCGGTGAGAATTAATCGGCATCCCGCATCGTTAATCCGGTCTGCCAATGACCCCGCGGAAAATCCGGCAAAAATAACCGAATGAACCGCCCCAATTCTAGCGCATCCCAGCACAGCGTACACTAGTTCCGGTACCATGGGCAAGTAAATGCAAACTCTGTCTCCTTTCGTTACGCCAAAACTTTTAAGCATGTTGGCCACCTGGCAAACCTGATCGTGTAATTCCTGATACGTCACCCGTATTGCTTTTTCAGCCGGCTCATTGGGCTCCCAAATAATGGCTATTTGCCCGGCGCGGTTCGGCAAATGCCGGTCGATGCAATTCTCGGTGATGTTGAGCTTACCCCCCATGAACCACTTTACTTCCGGCTTATTGAAATCCCAGGACAGCACGTTGTCCCATTTTTTTCTCCAGGTAAAGTCACTTGCTATTTCGGCCCAGAAAGACTCGGGGTCGTCTACACTTTTTTTATACTCCTGCTGATAGTCTTGAAAGGAATTAATCGGAATCATAGTCGATCGGATTGGGCGTAATCAAGGTGGATAAAATTCCACTCTTTTTCTTGAAATTCAAATAGTGTCTTAATCAGATTCTAAAAATGCAACCGCGAAATCCTGCAAATCCTGATGATTATTTAGTTAACTTTCGTTTGAATTTACATTATGAGGGAAGACTACCTAAAGGCTGAAGGCGAAGGGCTTGGAGCGGAAGAAAAGGAGATTGAAAAAGCCTTGCGACCGCTGTCATTCATTGATTTTGCCGGTCAACAAAAAGTAGTCGACAATATTAAAATATTTGTTCAGGCAGCAAAACAGAGATCCGAATCCCTGGACCATGTGCTGTTGCACGGCCCACCCGGCCTGGGTAAAACGACGTTGTCCTTTATCATCGCCCATGAACTTGGCTCTCATATCAAAGTGACGTCGGGTCCTGTTCTTGACAAACCCGGAGATTTGGCAGGACTCCTGACCAACCTGGAGCCTCATGATGTTTTATTCATTGATGAGATTCACCGCCTCAACCCGATTGTCGAAGAATACCTGTACTCCGCCATGGAAGACTTTCGAATTGACATCATGCTCGATTCGGGCCCCAATGCGCGATCAGTACAGATCAATTTGAATCCATTTACGTTAATCGGCGCCACAACCCGGGCCGGTTTGCTCACGTCGCCATTGCGCGCGCGATTTGGCATCAACGCGAGGCTTGAGTACTATGACTCTCAATTATTGACAAGAATCGTCACCCGTTCCGCCGGCATTCTGAATACGTACATTGAAGAGGATGCGACATTTGAAATAGCCAGGCGGAGTCGTGGAACTCCACGTATTGCCAATAATCTTTTGCGTCGTACACGGGACTTCGCCCAGATTAAGGGCGACGGAACCATCACTATGGCCATTGCACAAATGGCCCTTCGAGCATTGGATGTGGATGAAAACGGATTGGATGACATGGACAATCGTATTCTGAGTGCCATTATCGGAAAATTCAGAGGCGGACCTGTCGGACTTACCACGATTGCGACTGCTGTAGGGGAAGAAGCCGAGACCATCGAAGAAGTCTACGAACCATTTTTAATTCAGGAAGGCTACCTCAAGCGGACTTCGCGCGGCAGGGAAGCCACTGAAAAAGCCTACAAACATCTAAGAATTGTGCCTCCTGTTTCAAAAGGACCAGGGTTGTTTGATTGACGCCTGCGCGACCAAAAAGGTGTTTTTGATCGGAACCGGAAAATGAAAAATTCTTCATTTCAACAGACGCAAACTATTAAATCTATCGCTCGGAAATTAGGCTTCGATTTCTGCGGTATTGCCAAAGCGGAATTTTTGGAAAATGAGGCGCCACGGTTGGAGGAGTGGCTTCAACGCGGCTATCAGGGCCAAATGAGTTACCTGGAAAATTATTTTGACAAAAGACTTAACCCACTGCTCCTGGTGCCTGACGCTAAATCGGTAATCAGCCTGGTATATAATTACTATCCGAAAAAAAGTCCGGGTGCCGATGAGAAACTCAAAATTGCCAAGTATGCGTATGGCGAAGACTATCACGTAGTCGTCAAAGACAAACTCAAACTCTTTTTTGAATTGATTCGCCAGGAAATCGGTGATGTGCAGGGCCGCGCTTTTGTTGATTCGGCTCCTGTAATGGAAAGGGCGTGGGCACAGCGCAGTGGTACCGGATGGATTGGAAAAAACAGCCTGCTTCTCAACCGTGAAATGGGCAGTTTCTTTTTTTTAGCTGAGCTGATCATCGATCTCGAATTAGACTACGATGGTCCGGTTAAAGATTATTGCGGCACCTGTACGGCGTGCATGGACGCATGTCCCACGGACGCCATACCGCAGCCCTACGTCGTGGATGGCAGCAAGTGTATTTCTTATTTCACCATTGAATTGAAAGAGGAAATACCGGTGGAGGTAAAAGGGAAATTTGAAAACTGGATATTTGGCTGCGACATCTGTCAAGACGTATGTCCCTGGAACCGGTTCTCAAAACCTCATCATGACCCACGTTTTGATCAATCACCTGACCTTGAAAAGATGGGTCCGGGAGACTGGCTGGAAATAACCAATTCCGTATTTCAGAAATTGTTCAAGAATTCGGCTGTACAACGAACAAAACTAAAAGGCCTCAAAAGAAACATTGCATTTGTGACTACTCCATAGTGCCATTGACACTGTTTGATTCGTTTCTAAAGAGGTTCTTATTACGCACAAAAAATCCCGCAAAAGCGGGATTTTTAAGTAATTAAATTTTCGACATTCTACGCTACTGCGAAGCAACGGTTGAGCAGTGCTCCGTATTGACCCCCATAATTGGCATAACACCAATTTCTGAGTTCCTGTACTTCTTCGGCTATCAATACTTTGATAGCTTTTCTCAGCTCTTTTTCAAAGAGTCGCGCATCAAAACTCACCCGTGTGAGGACGGTCTTGACATAATTGAGCATTTTCATAAAAAAATTAAAGTACGTTTCGCAAACCTTTAACAAATTTGCAACCCTTAAAATACAAAACCGGTTTAAGAGTGAAAAGAAGATTTTGATAATAAAAATTCAGTAGTTTCAAAAACCTCTTTTTCGGGCATCCTGGTTACTTTTGTGGTTATGCAACGAATTGCAATGGCAAAATTCATTTATCCAACGGTTTTTTTACTGTTCTTATTGCTTGAAGCCACACACGGTTTGGCCCAGGGCGCGCTAATTGCTCTCGGACCCGATGAAATCGGTGAAAATCAAGCCTGGACAATCACCATTACCGTCAATAATGTTCCGCTCAAAACCTATGAGAATTTCCCGGACATAGAAGGATTCCACAAGCGGGGAACTTCTTCATCTACCCAAACAAGTATCATCAACGGTCAAATCAGTTCTTCCCAGAGTATTACCATGTCCTATGCACCCATTCAGCAGGGAGTTTTTAGTATTCCCTCCTTTAAAATGAGAGTTAACGACCAATTGGTATCGGTGGCGGGAAAAAAAGTAAAAGTGGGGCCAGCGATCAGAACCGTAGATCCGTTTCGAGGATTCTTTGATCGGGATCCGGCCAGTGATTTCTTTGGCCGCAGCGAGACTGAATTTGTCGATGTAAAAGAAGACGCCTTACTGGTCCTCACCACGAACAAAGAGGAAGTCTTTGTTGGGGAAGGATTTACGACGACCCTCTCTTTTTTAGTGGCCGATAATAACCGCGCACCCATGCAGTTTTACGAACTGGGCAAGCAGCTTTCTGATATCCTGAAAAAAATAAAACCTGCCAATTGCTGGGAAGAAAACTTCAACATCGAAAACATTGAGGGCGAGCCCATTACGATCAACGGAAAAAATTATACACAATACAAAATCTACCAGGCCACATTCTACCCGCTGAATACGCAGCCGGTTACCTTTCCGAGCGTAGGTCTTGAAATGATCAAATTCAAAGTGGCGAAGAACCCTTCATTTTTCGGCCAGAATAGAAAAGAGGATTTTAAGACGTTTTACACAAAAACCAAAACCATAAAAATAAGGGAACTCCCGCCGCATCCCCTGAGGGAGGCTGTGGCCGTTGGAGATTATCGCCTGGAAGAACATCTCAATGCCCATGACCTTCAAACCGGACAGAGTGTCGGATATGAATTCAATATTTATGGAGAAGGAAATATTTCCGCCGTGGAAAAACCAGCGATCAAAAAAGACAACAATTTTGAGTTTTATGAACCCAATGTGAAGCAAAACATTACGCGGCAAAACGGCCGGGTGACCGGAACAAAATCGTTCACCTATTTTATGATCCCGAAAGAGCCGGGTACGTACCGACTTGGAGACTATTTTCAGTGGGTATTTTTTAATCCCAGGACAAAAAAATACGACACACTCCGTTCAACACAAGGAGTGACCGTGGCTGGAGAAAGTCAGAAAAACCAAGCGATCGAAAGCAGTGACCCTGGCTCATTTTATGACCGGATCAATATAGCGGATAACACACTACAATCTTCCTCCGGTGAGGATTGGCTAAAAATTGGTGCAAATATTTTTATCTTGCTGATGCTGGGGGCTTCGGTTTACCTGGTATTCAAGAAATAAATTACGTGAACAATAGCTACGGTTCCCTTTTCAGGATCAGCACCTTTGGCGAATCGCATGGACCAGCGATTGGAGTTGTTATTGATGGTTGTCCGGCAGGTCTGGAAATGGATGAGACGTTCATACAGTTTGAACTTGACCGACGAAAGCCGGGTCAATCCAGAATTACGACTCAGCGTAAAGAACAAGACGTTTTTAAAATTCTGTCCGGAGTTTTTGAGGGAAAAACTACAGGTACTCCAATTGCTATCACCATTGAAAACCAGGATCAGCGAAGCAAGGACTACGACCATCTTGCCGAGACATTCCGCCCCTCCCATGCGGACTATACCTATGAAGCCAAATACGGGAATCGGGATTATCGTGGAGGGGGAAGAAGCTCCGCCCGGGAAACGGCAGCCCGGGTGGCTGCGGGGGCAGTGGCAAAACTCCTGCTGAAAAAATACGCGATTGAGATCTATGCTTTCGTCTCCCGGGTTGGCGAAATCAAGGCCCCTCACTATACGGAACTTGATCTATCAAAAACAGAAGACACCATTGTTCGTTGTCCCGACCCGACTACGGCGGAAAAAATGATTGCTTTAATTGACCAGGTCCGACTGAGCAGAGATACTATTGGGGGACAGGTGACGGGCATTATCAAAAGTGCTCCGGCTGGACTTGGAGAACCTGTCTTTGATAAGCTTCATGCCGAATTAGGCAAGGCCATGCTTAGTATCAATGCCGTAAAAGGATTTGAATATGGAAGTGGCTTTGAAGGAATAAAACTCCGGGGCTCGATGCACAACGATGAGTTTTACAGCGAAGGGGGCAAGATCAGAACAAAAACGAACCATTCGGGAGGGATCCAGGGCGGTATTTCCAATGGAGAAGACATCTATTTCAATGTGGCCTTCAAACCCGTCGCTACCATTATGCAAGACCAGCAAAGTGTGGACAAGGATGGGAACGAAGTCAGGGTTTCCGGTAAGGGACGACATGATCCCTGCGTCGTTCCGCGGGCAGTTCCTATTGTGGAAGCTATGGCCGCTTTAGTACTGGCCGATTTCGTGCTTCGAGGCAGAATGTCAAAGATCTGAAATTCCATTTTAGCGGGAATCACTGTACTCACCCTCCCATTTGGCCACCACTACGGTAGCCAAACAATTGCCAATGACGTTTACCGTTGTTCGGCCCATGTCCATGATCGCATCGATGGCCAGGAGCACAAATGCTTTTTGAGGATCAATTCCCAGTGTGGCCAGCGTGCCGACGAGGATCAAAAAAGTCGCCCCCCGGACGCCGGCGACCCCTTTGCTCGTGAGCATTAATATGCCGACCATTTTCAGTTGATCGGCAAAGCTTAAATCGAGTCCCACCCGCTGGGCCACAAAGACCGACGCCATCGAAAGGTACAGGGTACTTCCATCCAGATTAAAACTGTAGCCGATAGGTAAAACAAACGACACCACTTTCCGGGGTATCCCCATTTTTTCGAGATTCTCGAGCGCTTCCGGCAGCGCAGCTTCGCTACTGGCCGTAGAAAATGCTATGGCCACCGGCCCTGAAATGGCCAGAATGAATTTTTTAAAATTCAACTTGATGATAACCCCAATGGGAATCAACACGGCGACAATAAAAACAAAGAGTGCCCCATAAAGGGTTAACACCAGCAGCAGCAAATTTTTTAATATGCCAAAACCCAGGGAAGCCACCGCATAAGCAATGGCCCCTCCTACGGCAAACGGCGCGAAGTACATCACAACATCCGTGAATTTAAACATGACGTCGGAAAGGCCTTCGGCAAAATTGAGTATGGGCTTTTTCTTGTCCTCACTTAAAAGAGCAAGGCCAATGCCGAATAAAATACTAAAAACAACCACTTGGAGGATATGACCCTCGGCAACCGCTTTAGCAATATTTTCCGGAAAAACATCCAACAGTACATCGTGTGATTCCTTATTCTCCATCACTTGATTTCCCTGATCAACCTGGGCCTGCTGCAGGGTAATGGTTCCGTATTCACCGGCTTTTGTCGTATTGATGGCGGCTAACCCGATAACCAGGGCAATCAATGTCACAACTTCAAAATAGACGATGGCCTTCAATCCCATTCTGCCTACTTGCCTGAGGTTAGCATGAGCAGCAATACCCACCACAAGGGTTGCAAATAAAAGAGGTGCGATGATGGTTTTGATAAGCCGGAGAAAAATGCTGCTGAGAACATCCAATTTTAAAGCCACCTCCGGAAAGGAAAACCCTATTTCACAACCTAGAAACATGCTCACGACAATCCAGGTGGTAAGCGATTTCCGGCGAAGGCCGAGGTAGATGAGAAGGGCCAGAGGCAACCATCGGCTCGCCGCCAATGCTTCGGCAGGAATAGCCGTGCGCGTGTAGAAATCAACGCACCCTAATAGAATCGCAAGCGCAATGAAAATAAAAACCAGCGTTAAAAGCAGTTTTTGTGTCAAATTCCCGGATTTGAAGCTGTAATATAGAAAATTGAAAGAAGGTCCCGACCCAAAAAACAATTTAGGCTAAAGAGAAAGTCGGTAAAGTTGTTTCACTGAACTAAATCATTGACCGTATCCCGGCGAACTAAATTTCCGTAAATTTGTTATGCCATTTCAACGCTAGAACCATGTTAAAAGCAGCTCCTAAAAATATCCACATCTATCTTGAATCAAACCCCAATCCAAATTCCCTGAAGTTTGTAGTCAACGAAATGTTGGTTCCTGAAGGTATGAGTTTCGACTTTCCGGACGCAGCAAGTGCCGAAGAGGCGCCACTGGCTAAAGAGCTTTTTGAGTATCCCTTTGTAGAGCGGGTTTTTTACATGAATAATTTTGTCACCGTCACAAAAAATGAAGATAGCGAGTGGCTTGAAATCCAGGACAGCCTGAAAAAACATATTCAGTCTTTTTTGGAATCCGGAAAACTGATATTGGATGTTAAAGTCCCTGCCTCCGCCACTGGCGAAGAGGAAACGGAAACCATAAAAAAAATAAAAACAATCCTGGACGAATACATCCGGCCCGCGGTGGAACAAGACGGCGGCGCCATTACCTACCACTCTTACGCCAATAAACGAGTGACCGTTACTCTTCAGGGCTCCTGCAGCGGTTGTCCATCGTCCACGGTAACGCTCAAGGCCGGCATTGAAAACCTTTTTAAGAAAATGATGCCTGAGGAAGTGGAAGAAGTGGAAGCACTAGGGTAGCTTCTGTTGATGGTTAAGATTTAAAAAAACCGGCAGCGCCCGGTTTTTTTCTTAAGAGGCCTTTTTTTCTGAAATACTTTTCGGATTACCTTTCAAATAGTGGTCTAAGAATTTAAGTACTTCTTCCGACGCTTTGATATTATTTTCCTTCTTTACGAAGCCATGGCCCTCATCCGGAAAAATAACATACTCGACTGGCACGCCGTTTTTGCGTGCAGCCGCCACAATCTCGTCCGACTCTACTTGCAGCACACGCGGGTCGTTGCTTCCTTGCAAAACGATAAAAGGACGCGTGATCTTATTGGCATGAAAGAGCGGTGACTTGGCGTACAGCGCAACCGAGTCTTTTGTGGTCGGGTCACCCAATTCAACATATAAGGCTTTCCGGCCGGATTCCCACCACTTGGGAATACTTCGGAGGGTTCTGATCCAATTGGTCACTCCAAAGAAATTGACTCCCACGTTAAATTCTTCCGGCGCGAAAGTCAACGCTGCCATAACCATATACCCTCCATAACTTCCTCCATAAATCCCGATTTTGTCTATGGCGACGTACGGAAGAGTGGCCAGATACTTTTTGGCGGCAATACAATCTTTCAAATCTTCGTTGCCATGTTTTCGGTCATCAGCGGCATAAAATGTTTTACCGTATCCTGAACTTCCGCGATTATTCACAGCCAGAATGGCGTACCCATGGTTCACCAGGTGCTGAAGGGACGCTGAATAATTCAGACGGGTTTGCCCTCCAGGGCCTCCGTGGATCCACAAAAGGACAGGAACTTTCTCCCCGTCTTTTAATCCTTTTGGCTTATAGAGCAATGCCGGGATTTCCATTCCATCGAATGACTTGTACCGCACAACTTCACCTGCTACGAGGTCATTTGGATCCATCTCCTTCGTCATCGTGTTGGTGAGTTGCTTCACGTCCCGGGTTTCAAAATTGAACACGAAAAGATTGCTGGGCGACTTTGAACTGCTGACATAAAACGACATTAGCTTTTCGCTTCCGGAGATATTGACTCCGGTAATATCACCCTCCGGCAAACCGGCCACTTCAATTCTCTTGCCTCCATTCGCCTCATCATAAATCTTAATTTCTGTGCGTGCGTCATTATTAATGGCCACCACACGGTATTTTCCATGTTTGGAAAGCGTGGCATACAGGATGTCCCAGGGAGCTTCTTCTACTTTTTTCTTTTCTCCTGATGCTACGTCATAACTGGCCAGATAGCGAAATTCACTTCCCTCATCGGTTAAATAATAAAGTTTCTTTCCGTCGAGACTAAAATATTGAGGGTTATATTGCACGTCTCCGGTGTGCTCGGATAAAAGTTTCTCTTTTCCGGTTTGCATGTCGAGCAAATACATATTCGAATTGTTGGTGGTGATTGGCTGAGTCAATGCCACAAACCGGTCATCGTTGGAAATAGCCGCCACGTCAATCCCTTTTTCATTCTTATACACTTGTGTAGTGGGGTAAAGTTTACCCTCTTTTTGTCCGCCCTCTATTTGAACTTTGTATAAATCGAAGTACCGTTTGTCCCTGCTGTTGGAGGCGTAATACAGTAGTTTTTGATTGAAGCTCCAGCCATAGAATATTGCTTTGGCGGTGCTGTCGTGAATTAGATCGATTACTCCTCTATCGGCGTTGCGTACGTAAAGGTGCGTAATTTCATTGCCCCCTTTATCACTCCCATAAATTACGCGGTCATCGTTGGGAAAATAGCTGTAAGCAAAAATGGCATTGTCGGTGGAATGGGTCAGTGGTTTTTGCACGCCGGTTTTTACGTCCACTTCAACGGCATTAAAAATTCCTGTGGCCTTACTGCTAATGAGAATTTTACTTTCATCGGCCGAAAAAGAGCCGCCGTTGATCTGAACAATGTCCATAAATTGCTGAATGGAGTATTGTTTGGGCGGTTTTTCTGAAGTCCGGCTGGTTTTACACGTCATGACCAGACCGGCAATCCCTACCAGCACAAGCTGGACAATGCACTTGGCTCTCATATCATTTTTTGCTTTGCGACGAAGGTACAAAGGAAAAGGAAAATGATTCAAACAAATCTCTTCAGGAAGCGCGGTCATTTTCGATTAGCAAGATAAACACCGGTAAGAATACAGGCCATTCCGATGAAATGACCCGCCAGCAAAAGCTCACCGTCAAGAATACCCCACATCACGGATACCACCGGCATAATGTATGTCACTGAACTGGCATACAAGGGCGTTGAGATTTTAAGAAGTGTATTAAATAGAAGCGTGGCAATAGCGGTACTCATTAATGCCAGCAGCACGATAAAACCAAAGGCAGGCCACGCTCCTTGCGCGGAAGTCATTTTATAAGTGAAGTCAGTGAATCCGAATAAATAGATCATACCGATCGGGCCGATCATGGAAAGGGCAACACTGGTAATTGTGAGCGATCCTAAATCCTGTATTTTAAATTTTATCCAATTCAGATTGGTTCCGTAACAAATGCAGGCCAGCACAATCAATAAAGCATAAACGTTGAATCCGGGCAATGAACCTTCTGACCGGGACATCGCCAGCACGATAGCGCCCCCCAGGCTAATGACAATCCCCATCACGGCGATCGCCCGAAACCGCTGATGAAAAAACAGAGCGCCGACGATGACCGTACAAACAGGAGAAAGTGTATTGAGAATACCGGCGATAGAGCTGTTCAGTTGCGTTTGCGCAGCGGCAAAAAGAAAAGCAGGAATGAATGTTCCCAATAACCCGGCAAGAAAAAGCCTGGGATAGTGGGCGGGTTTTAATTCCCTTATCCGGGTAAAGAATATTGGAAAAAGGAATAATGAAGCCGCTGAAACACGAAGCGCTCCGACTTCATCGGCAGAAAATACTTTTAAGCCCTGTTTGATGAGTATGAAAGAAGTCCCCCAAATCAGCGAAAGCGCAAGAAGCAATACCAACGGTGCGAAACGGCGGTTCCCGGACATAGTTTTAACGGGCCGCTAAGAAAAAATTACAACCCATTCCCTCACATCCATTTTTTCAAATTAAAATCGTTAAACCAAAACGGGAACTGATGAATAAAATCCCATTACTTCCTCCAGGATTTGATAGACTTCCTCCACTGTCAGGGCTTCCACGAGTCGGGTACGGAAAGGTTTGAAATCGGGAAGTCCCTTAAAATAACTTGCATAATGCCGACGCATTTCAAAAATGCCCAACGTGTCCCCCTTCCACCGCAGGGAGAAATCAAGATGTTTTATTGCCACCCGAACGCGCTCATCCATATCCGGCTCGGTAGCCATTTCACCCGTCGCCAGGTAATGTTTGATGCCATTAAAAATCCAGGGATATCCGATCGCCGCCCTTCCAATCATGACACCATCTACACCGAACCTGTTTTTGTACTCCGC
>Ga0302326_10008805_pt1 | contig 22186 bp, 19 predicted proteins | sample Palsa_T0_3_FD_202264 | JGI IMG/M metagenome (GOLD analysis project Ga0302326, IMG submission 202264) | Peat permafrost microbial communities from Stordalen Mire near Abisko, Sweden - Palsa_T0_3 | ecosystem: Environmental > Terrestrial > Soil > Palsa > Peat permafrost | place: Sweden: Abisko... | reverse complement strand
CAAGCTGGTATCGCACGACCTCCCTGGAGCCGGCCGCTATGCGCGAGTATACCGGAGCTTTGAAAAGGGCGGTAATTTGCGGGCTTCGACGTTCGTCCAATGGAGCATGTCTCTGCAGCGTGCTAGACCCGGAGATCCGATTGGGATCGTGAGCGGGCAGAGCTTCGACGACTTCGACTAAGAGAAAAGCCATGTCGATTCGCGCACTGGTCTTCGATGCCTATGGGACCCTCTACGATGTGCAGTCGGTCAGAAATCTCGCCAGCGAATTGTGTGGCGACAAGGGCGAACTCATCACCCAGCTCTGGCGCCTGAAGCAACTCGAATATACCTGGCTGCGCAGTCTGATGCGCTCGTACCAGGATTTTTGGACGGTCACGCGAGCGGCCCTGGAATTCTCTCTGACCAGTGTCGGCATCGTGCCGGTCTCCTCGCAATGCGATCGGCTCATGAACAAATATCTGAACCTCGATCTGTATGAGGAGGCGGAACAGGCCCTCGAGGCGCTGCGCGACTATAAACTCGCGATTCTCTCGAACGGTAGCCCTCACATGCTCGATGCGTTGGTCAAAGCCTCCGGAATCGGCGAACGTTTCGCCGACGTGATCAGCGTTGATCGAGCCAAGCGATTCAAACCAGACCCTGCCTGCTACGCGCTGGTCGAACCTGCTTTGCAGGTGGCCAAGGAAGAGGTGTTGTTTGTATCGTCGAACGGCTTCGACGTCGCCGGCGCAAAGCGCTACGGCTTCCGTGTCGCCTGGATCGAACGAGCTGGGGATGCTGCGGCGCCACAGAATTCCGACGTCGGACCGAGTGAATTTTATCGACTGATGCGTGGTCACGCTGAGCAGTTGGGTTATGAGCCGGATTACCGTGTGCCACGCCTGACCGACCTCAGCCACCTTGATTAATAACGGCAGACGACAACTATGAGAATTCGCGCCCAGTAACAGCGTCGGTCGAATTGAGGTAACAGTCAGGTCAATTATTGTCTGCCATCAACTTCGCTTGCACTGCACCGTCGCTGGTGCGGACAGCGCCGCCACATAAGCTGATATCAACCCCATCCGCCGGTCGCGTGGCACCGTATGTTCGAACTTCAATCGTGCCGCCCAATTAGAGTGACTCATCAAGCGGGATATCCCGGGCAGCCGCTAGCTGTTCTTCCCGGGTCGCGCGTTTTGGAAATTGACCCGATAAGTAAGCAAATCGTGTGGCAGTACACAGGAACCGACTCGGATCGGCCCTCCTGGAGCTTCTACAGTTCCTTTATCAGCAGTGCTCGCAGGTTGCCGAACGGCAATACGCTGATTGACGATGGCATGAAGGGGCGCTTCTTTCAAGTGACAAAGGACGGAAAGATTGTGTGGGAATACATCAGTCCGCACCTCGCGGCTTCTCCGCTCGGCGGAAAACCTGTAACGAGCAACTATGTGTATCGCGCCCAGCCCGTGCCTTATGACTGGGTTCCGGACGATACGCCGCACTCCGAGAAGGCCGTGACGGCGCCGGATAACAGTACGTTTCGAATACCACAATGAGCTATTTCGGAGCGTACTGCGCCTCGCCATTGCCAAATGACCAGTTTTCCTTTTTCACTTCAACCAGATTGATGACAACATCCTCGCGGCGCAGCCCTAGACGCTGATATAAAGCGTCTGCCAGCGCCTTGAAAAACGCCTTCTTCATTTCTAACGTCCGCCCTTCGTTGAGCGTCACTTGAATCACCATGGCATCGGCAGATCTGTGAATACCCAGATAGTTGGGATCAATGACCAGATCCGCGGCCGAATGCTCGGAAATGACCTGGAAGCGATCATCCTTTGGTACATTCAAGGCAGAAATCATCGCCTCGTAAACGATGTTGCCAACAGTGCTGCGGTACTCGTCGGCTTTGCCGACCGGAAGATCGATGCGGGCGAGTGGCATTTGACGCCTCCTTTTGAGGTTGGGCCGGGCGGAAGTTTGACATAACGGGACTCGTGCCACGAGTGCCAACAATCGGGAAGCGCGCGCAATGATCTTGCTATTGAGGACAGCGTCAGGAACGCGTGCAGTCCTGAACACCTTTGAACTCTCCTGTGAGAGGGACCGCACAATCTGAAGCCCCCGGGCCGCGTACAGTAATGCCAAGTCTCCAACCTGTAGGCCAAAAGTCGAATGACAGCCGAGGGCATCGTGGCGGTCCTGGGGCGCGTCTCGTCCGCTGCGGCAGCATGCTGGCGGGAAATGGTGTTGCGCGTCAGAGTTCTGACCGCGCGCCTGAACGTCGGGATTGCGGCGCGTCTGGTGACGGCGTTTATCGGCACCGGCGTTCTCGTGGTGGTGGCCAACTTCTTCGTGGTCAAAGGCGTATTGATCGAGAAGACTACCGAGATCAGCCGGATCGCCCCGGCACCACCACCTCCACCGGTCGCAGTGACTGCGCCTGAACCCGCGCCGCAGCCAGCCCAAAACGTGCCGCCACCTGCGCCGAGACGTGTGGTGAGTTCGGAATCGTTGACGCTGGCGCTGGACCGATATGAGCGCGCGGTCAAGGATCGAATCGCGAAGAAGACAGATGAGAACGAGGCGGAATATCAGACCGCGAGCGGGGAACTGGACCAGACCTCAAACAGTTTCATCGCCCAGGCGGCTGCCATATCCGGGCGATCGTTCGCCAAACTCGGCACCGCCATCAAATCCCATCGCGCCGAAGCGGACGAGCTCGTGGGGCTGGGGGATGATCGCCATGCCAACATTCGGCAGTATGGCACGCTCTTTGAACAGCTCTATGCGCGTGCCAATGCCTCGGTCAAAGCCGCCTGGAAGGTGTTCGGCCGAGTCGTGGCTCGACAGTCCTTACTGCAGCTGAGCGCTGATCTCGACGAGCTCCGGCGACGCTCCGCGTCGCTGGAATCGGCCGATGGCGTGGGCGCGCCCGAGGTCGCTGCGCTCGTGGAGTCCGAGCAGGCGATCATCAGCAATCTCCAGGCGAACGAAAAAAGCTTCCGGCGTACAGAAGGGGATCAATGGTATACGGCGATGATAGAGGATCTCGCGAAGCTCGGGGGTCTACGCGAATCGATCATCCAGGTCAACGCGCAGCTGAGCGTTCGATCTCCGCAACTGTCGGAATCGGCGCGCAGCCTTGCGGCTCTGATCCCCGCCAAGGTCGAACAACCCGTGCTCGCCGCTGCTCCCAAGGCGAAAGCGAAAGCGCCCACAGTTGCCCAGGCGCCTGCGTCAGCCACCCCCTCGCCGTCGGTGAGTGCGTCATCGACGAGTGTAGAGCTGCCCTCCGCCGTACCCGCTCCCGCAGTTGTCGAGACCCGCTCAGTCACGAAAGAGGCGCCCGAGGATCACAGGAAGCGCGCACTGGTGGCATGGATCAGCATCGCTGTCCTGCTGCTGATGAGCCTGATCGCCTTCGGCACGGTGTCGAGCGTTGTGGGCCCGGTGCGTCGTTTACATGATGCGACGCTGCGTTTGGCGAAGGGAGACACCGCGGTGCAGGTTCAGCGCGGTGGCATCCCGGAGCTCGACACGCTGGCGATCGCATTCAATACCATGGCAAGTGAACTGGCAGTGGCCAAGGCGGCGACGCGGGATTATCAACGAGACCTGGAAGCCAAAGTCGCAGAGCGGACACGGCAGCTTCAGGACTTGGCCGAACGCGACCCGCTGACGGGCCTGCCGAACCGACGAGAGCTCTTTCTGCTGCTTAATGCCGCCATAAGCCGGGCGAGAATGGAAGGCCTGCTCGTTGGGGTATTCTTTCTCGATATCGACAACTTCAAATACATCAATGACGGTATGGGCCATGCGTTTGGTGATCGTGTTCTAATCAGCCTGTCGCGCCGTCTGCAAGAGGCCACCCAAGAGTTTGGCTTCGCGGCCCGTCTGGGTGGTGATGAATTCACCGTGGTCTTGGAACGTGCTGCGAGTCTGGAAGATATCAGGCGAACAGGGCTCGGCGTGGTACAGGCCTTTCAGGCACCTTTAATGGTTGACGGCCGGGACTTGATCGTCAGTGTGAGCGTCGGGGCAAGCATATTCCCGGACCACGAGCAGGACGCGGATGCCCTGCTGAGAGCAGCGGATGCCGCGCTCTTTCGGGCCAAGGCGCTCGGCCGCAGTCAGCTTTCGGTCTTCACGCCTGACCTGGTGGAGGCCGCCGCGGCTAAATTTACCACCGAGCAGGGCCTGAGGCGCGCGATCGAACGCGGCGAGTTTGAGCTCGTGTTCCAACCAGAGCTCAATGTGGAGACGCTGGAGACAGAGCTGGTCGAGGCATTGATTCGGTGGCGAATGCCGGACGGCAGTCTGGTCAGTCCAGGGCAGTTTCTGGCCGTGGCTGAGGAATCCGGCTTGATCATGGAGATCAGCGATTGGGTATTGAGATCGGCCATTGAAGCCGCGGCGCACTGGCATTACGGGGAATGGCCCGAGGCGCGCGTTGCCATAAATGTCTCGCCCCGCCAATTACTGGACAACCGCTTCAGTGATCGCATATGCGAGTTGCTGCGAGAATATAAACTTCCCACGCATTGCATCGAAATCGAATTGACCGAATCGGTATTGCAAACAGGAGCGGCCACGATTGATGCCTTACGTTCTTTGCACAGCCAGGGCGTGGCCATTGCACTGGATGACTTTGGTACCGGCTATTCCTCACTGGCCTCCGTTGAATTGTTACCGCTTAGCCGAATAAAGCTGGATCGCAGTTTGATTGCCGGTGTCGATATCAGCGCGCGATCGGCCGCCATCGCACGCGCGATCATTGGCATGTGCCAAGGCTTGGGACTGGAAATCACCGCAGAGGGCGTCGAACGGCCCGAACAGTTCGCGTGGCTGAGGAATTATGCAGGGATGTACCTTCAGGGGTATTTGCTCTCGCCACCGGTATCCCGGGATCAAGTGATGAGCTCGCGCCGCGAAGTGCAGCAGCGGGCGCGCGATCTTCTGCTCAGTTCCCCAAATGTGCCATCGGCCAACGTAATCCAGTTGGCTCCGCCTGCTGTGCATAGGGTTCCGGCAGTGGGATGAGCTAGCCAAGAGGCCACGTCGGTGAGCGACCGAAGCATTCTTGCCGCATCGGCGTGTCGGGATTCGCCTCGACCCTGTATGACGTGGCGGTTGGGGGCACCGATTTCGGCGACACCTATGCCGGAAAACAATACGCTTGCTGTTATGACTGCGGGAATTCCCACGCCAGTCTCCAATATTTCTGCGAGATAGGAGTATCACTGCCCCGCTTATCGGACACGTCCGACTGTTCGCAGCGTGTTGGATAGTTACAATGGATCAACGCGCAAGGTCACGCGCAGCCGAGTGATGTCATGCCCGCAAATCGAATTCCGCGGCCGTTGCTATGGATTGGCGGCATCTTCGCTTTCCTGTTGCTGTTGGTGGTCATCCTTTCCCTGTTGGACTGGAATGCGCTACGCGGGCCCTTGAGTCGCATGATATCGCGCGACATCGAGCGGCCGGTCTCGATCAACGGCAATCTGCGCGTACGCCTGTTTTCCTGGACTCCCAGCGCGGAGGTCGAGGGCCTTACCATCGGCAATCCGGACTGGGCCGGCAAGGACAACATGGTCGAACTACCGCGGCTGTACGTCGCCGTGGTACTCAAGGACCTGTTTATTGGCCATTTGGTGTTGGCAACCCTCGAACTCGACAATCCAAACGTCGAACTCATTCAGGACGAACGTGGACGCGCCAACTGGGATTTCGGCACCACCAAGCCCAAGCCCAAACGACCTGAAAAGCCCACCAAGCTGCCGCCGCTGCACCATTTCGCGCTCACGGGCGGCTCAATCGAGATTGACGATGCCATCCGCAAACTGACCTTCAAGGGCAAAGTGGGTGCACAGGAGAACGACGCCAGTCATCAGGCCGAGCCCTTCAGCTTGAAGGGTGAAGGAACGCTCAATAAAGAGCCATTCAAGCTCGAGTTCACGGGCGGCGCACTGCTCGATATCAAGCTCGATCATCCGTATGAGTTTCAGACCGCGATCGATGCCGGGCCCTCGAGCGTCAAAGTGCGTGGCACCATCGCCAAGCCGTTCGACTTGGGTGGCATCGATAGCGACGTGGAACTGCAAGGCCAGAATCTTGCCAATCTCTACTACTTGACCAATCTGGCACTGCCGTTGACGCCACCCTATCAGCTTGCCGTTCACATCCATCGAGCCGGCAATCACTTTGCGCTCGACAATCTGGTGGGGAAGATCGGCAGCAGCGACGTACGTGGCAAGGGCACGGTCGATCTCGCAGAAAAAGACGGGCGTCCGCGCCTGACCGCCAACATCATCTCACATTCGTTGAATTTGGCCGACCTCGGAGTCGCCTTCGGTGCCGGTGTCGAACAGCCAGGCGGGCAGAAAGGCAACGCGCCGCCTCAGGTGCAGGCGCCCAAGGCCGAGCCCATATCGCCGCTGTTGCTGCCGACCTTCGAGTTCCAGTTCGATCGGCTCAAGGCAATGGATGGGGACGTTGAGTTTCGCGCGGACTCGATTCAGGCGGAAAAGGTGCCGATCAAGAACGTGGCCTTCACACTCAAGCTCGAACAAGGTGATTTGACCATCGATCCGATTGATTTCGCTCTGCCCGAAGGCCAGCTCGCGGGCAGTATAGAACTCAACACGAAGAACACGACGCCGCAGACCAGCATGGATATTCATCTCACGGATATCCGTCTCGATCAGTTCAAGTCCAAGAGCGCCACCGATGCGCCGCTCCATGGCGTGATGCAGGGACGACTGCGTATTGACGGCACCGGCAACTCAGTGCACGCCATTGCCGCCGATGCCAATGGCACCTTCAGCGTCGTGCTGCCGCAGGGGCAGATGCACGAGGCATTCGCAGAATTGGCGGGCATCGACGTGGTGCGCGGGCTGGGACTGCTGCTCACCAAGAAGGATCAGACCGTGCCGATACGTTGCGGCGTGATCGAATTCAAACTCAAGGATGGCGACGCCGAAGCCGAACATATCCTATTCGACACGGAGAATGTCATCGTCACCGGGGATGGCCGCATCACACTCGGCGATGAAAAACTCGATCTGAACATCAAAGGCGAGCCCAAAAAGCTACGCTTTGATCGCATACGTGCCCCGGTCAACATCCGAGGCACGCTGCGCCACCCGTCATTCAGCCTGTCCGCTCCGGCGCTTGTCAAGCAGGGAGCAGCGGCCGCGATACTGGGCGCCGTCGCAACGCCATTCGCGGCCGTGCTCGCCTTCATCGATCCAGGACTGGCGAAGAACGCCGATTGTGCAACGCTCACGGACGAGGCCGCGGGCAAGGTGGCGCATCCACCGCCGCCGGATCAGTCAAAGTGAGTCGGGTTCAGGAACAACTTTGAAGCGCTCCAGCCGCAGAGGATGAGCAGTGCAAAGGAAAGCGCTTCGCTTTGGTAAAGGATTCAAAGTTATGCTGGGCAATAGGCGTGTCCAAGCAGCCCAAATGGTGATCAGGCCCGGAGATGCGGAAGGAGGTCCCCAGAATCGGCACCACAGCACTCGAGACATTGAACTTCTATTCGCTACCAGCCTATACCACGAAGGGCGATGATTTGCGGGCGGCCACGCCTTAGCGGACTGTAACAACTGACGCGGAAGTAATGCGGCATGCCGAAGTGCCTTGTCAGTGGTTACAGTCCACCACAAGTGGAATTAAATCACCGTTCGCACTCCAGAATATGCGATTATGGAGGCCATCGCGAGCCGCGAAATGAACCGAGCCCACCGTGGCCGGAGAACACCTGATGTCTGATGTTGAGGTCTACCACTTTGTGAGAGTGGCTCAAGCCGCTGACGATAGCGTCACGTTACGACGCCATGCGACGCTTGCGTCGATCAAGCAGCGCGGAGGCGAGCCGATCATTGAAACCCGCCGTGTTGTTGATGCCAGCGAGCTGGATGAGAATGGAATTCTCAAGGAACCGCCTGGCTCCAGCGTTTGATCGCGCCCGCAGCCAGGGAGACATCGAGCTCAAACAATGTCCGGCGGGCAGTAGCGCGACAGCAGCGCTACTAGTCATCCAGCTCTTGCTTACGATCAAATAGCTGTTGACCTAGCGCCCTCAAATCCATCTTGGACTTCTTCGCCTCGGCGAACATGCCATCCGGCTGTTCTTCTTCCTTGACGTGGTGCTTGATCATCTCCGAAAGCACATGGACCTTCGAGTCGAAATAATCGTCGGACGGATCAGAATCCTGGATCTCCGCAATCAATTTCTTCGCACCGTCATGCTCTACCACGGCCTCGTGGTGCATATCTTTGTCTTTCGTGGCCTCTAAGAAAGCGGGATAGAAAATCTCCTCCTCGATTTCGATATGCACAGTCAGGGCCCTGCAAATGTCAATTGCGAGTTCCTGCTTGGCTTTGGAGGATTTGGCCGTCTCAAATTCTTTGAACCATTTTTCGACCTGTCGATGATCTGCCTTCAGTAGGGATACTGCGTCGGGCACTTTGGCTTCGTGCTTTGGGGCCGTATTGGCTGCCATGTCTATGCTCCTGTTGCGCGTTGCAAGGGATTTGCGGGGGAGAAGCTTAGGGTCGGGCGAACAGCCACGGCGTAGGTCTTTTGCGCATCAGGCTGTCGGCAATTGACCCATGGTACCGAGGCTAAATCCGGTGCAGCGTGATCGTGGCGAACGCTTCCAGGCGCACCGACTTCTGTTTGATCGATATCAAGGAAGCCGAGTCTACGCGGCTCTGACGACCGACGTTGAGGCCATAAACTGTGACAGCTGCTGTTCGCTGATCTCATCTGTCCATACTCGGAAGGAGCGAAGGAAGCTGTTGCCAAATGCCGTACTGATGGCCACATCTCCGGCATCGTGGCCACGGGCGATCATGATCCGTCCAATGCGACGTGCATTGTTTCGAGGATCAAAGCTGTGCCAAGCGCCTCCCAAATAGACCTCCATAGCGCCGGCGAAATCCATGGGCGCATTAACGGGTGGAACTCCAATGTCCCCTAGGTAGGCGGTGCAGTACCGTGCTGGAATGTTGAGACATCGGCAAAAAGCGATCGCCAAGTGGGCAAAGTCCCGACATACGCCACATCGCTCGACGTAGGTCTGGAAGGCCGTCTTCGTGGAAGAGGCATACTGGTAGCCGAAGGTCACGTACTGATTCACGAAGTCACAAATGGCCTGCACGCGGCTCCAGCCGGGTGCGAGGTGACCAAACAGGCGCCACGCCTCCGTCATCAATAGATCCGTCTCGCAATAACGGCTGGCGAGAAGATACTGCAGCGTATCACTCGGCAAATGAGCGACCGGTATTTCCTGCGCATCCAGGATCTGTGGCTCAGGCATGCCAGAATCTTCGATAATGCCGTCGGCTCGCAAGCTCACGATGCCACCGGAGCAAACAAAGCGCGTGCACGTGTTGCCAAACACGTCGATATAGGATGTATGTGGACGTTGTGGTTCAATGACCATGTCGTCCGGCTGGATGATCCACTGTCCGGAATTCGGCTGAGCGCGCAGCATAACGACCATGGCCACACCATGTACGCTGTCGTAGGCAATTTCATACCCAAAGCGAATCTTCATAAAAGTCTCTCACCGTCCCGTGCGAAATGACGATTCTCCCGTGTTAGCGTCCCGGAGCGTATTCAAATGCGCTCAGCTCGCGAGTGTCCCCAGCCCCGAGTCCGAGTGGGACTTCGCCGACATTCGCAGGGACCGAGCCGAGGAACCTACCAAGCAGCCACGGTGATCATCGTTCAAACACAGCAATTGAGAGCCATAAGTATCAATGTGCCCTTGAAGCCGCCCGGTCTGTAATCTGACTTTGCTCAGCGCTTGGCGCGTCCCGAGTTGTGGGCCAGACGGTGCAAGGCCCGGATCAGTACGTCGATTTCGGCGCAAGTATTGTAGGACGCGAATGAGGGTCGAACGGTGACCTCCAGCCCGAATCGATGCGCGACGGCGGCTGCTGATAGGTCGTGCGCTCGAAGGTTACATCATCGATCATATTCCCGCCGCCCTGCCAGGGCGGCATGGCTTCCAGCAGTTCCCTTCGACCATACACCACACCGATACCGGTCGGTGCAAACAATTTATGGCCTGAGAACGCGTAAAAATCGGCTTGCATCGCCTGCACATTGACGCACAGATGGGCCGCAGCCTAGAGAACACACGGTTTATTGGCATACGTCTGCAGCGGGTTCTTCTTCAGAGTGATGATGACCCGGACATTCGGGACCTCGCCCACCTGCCTCGCGGTATGACCGACGTGCGCGCCCGGCGTGCTGGCGTAGGCTGACTCGTCCGAATTGAACTGGAACTCACCGGGCCCTTGACGCAGGGTCGAACCGTCAGCCGTCTGAATCTCCCAGGCGCCCGACAGGGTGATCACCCATTGCGGACCCGGCGCATGATGCCAATCGCCATACCAACCCTTGGGAAGGACGGAGAACACCACGCTCTGCACGTCTTCTGGAGCAAGCCCGAAATAGTAAGGCGACGCGGGTGGTGCGAACGATTGCAGATCGAGCCCCTTCAATACGCATTGACTGACGTGGGTCGCGCCCTTGTCGTCTGCCCACACGTTTGCGTACAGCACCTCGTGTTTGGCGGTAGCTTGCTCGGCTGTCATGTTTGCCGGCGCGACCTCCGTGGTGAGCAAGACGGGTTTCCTTTTTGCTGAATCGGACGCGTGCACTCCGGCTATTTGAGTGCTCGCCAAGGCCATAGCCCATAGAAATGTTTTCACGGACTTTCTCCTGTGTGGTCGCGTCATAGCGCGAGCTTTGGCGGGCGACTGATCTTCAATGGCACGTTCCAGCAGATCAAACATGGGGTCAGGAAAACATTCCGTATCAATGGGTTATTCTTGTCACCCTCTATAATTCTCGGTATTTCCTACGGTCAGTTCTGGCACGGAAACGCGACCAATTTAGCATCTGCGGTTCGAGCTCCAAGAAACGGATCGTTACGTACGTCAAGCCGCGACGAACGACAATTCTGCCGCGCGAAAGCCGATCAGCTCAGATGTTCCCGTCCCCTGCAAAGTCTGACAGCGTCCCATACACTCCGGCCTCGCCTATTCGTTTCAATATCCCAGCACGATGCAGCTTCTCAAGCACATTGACACGCACTTCGCACAGCACGACACGGGTGCCCATGCGCTGAAAGTCCGCGACGATCTCGTCTAGTGCCGACAATCCCGTAGTATCCATGAATGGCACGCGCGCCATTCGAATCACCACGGTGCGCACGCGGTTCTGACTGCGCCGAAGCGTCTTTTCAAGATATTCAGCCGCGCCAAAGAAGAACGGACCATCAATGCTGTACACGACCGTATCCTTGGGTAGCACGAAGTCCGCTCCGAGGCCCGCATCTGCTGCCACTTGCTCCTGAGAGTGTTCCTCGATACTCACGGACTTCGCCATGCGGCGCATAAACAAAAGACTTGCGAGCACGACGCCGACATTGACTGCCACGACTAAGTCACTGAACACCGTCAGTACGAAAGTTAGCACCAAAATCCCGACATCGGCGCGCGGTGCCGTCTTCAACACATGGGCGAATCGGTGGACATCGCTCATATTCCAGGCCACGTAGAACAGAATCGCCGCCAGCGCTGTGAGCGGAATATGGGCTGCCCAAGGTGCTAGTAAAAGAATCACGAGCAGGAGAAAGCCGCAATGCACTACGCCGGCTACCGGGCTGTTCGCCCCGTTGCGGATGTTGGTGGCTGTGCGCGCAATCGCGCCGGTGGCCGCGAATCCTCCGAACAGGGGCGCTAAGACATTACCGATACCCTGTCCGAGGAGTTCCTGATTCGGATCATGATGCGTATTGGCCATGCCGTCGGCCACCGTCGCCGACAACAGCGATTCAATTGCACCCAGTAGTGCAATCGTGAAGGCGGGTCCAATCAATTGCACAATGGTGGTGAAATCGAATACCGGAAACTGAAAGCTCGGTAGTGACATGGGAATACCGCCGAATGCCGTGCCCAGCGTAGCGACTCCCTTAAAATCGAACCCCCACTGCAAGGCGGTGGTTAAGAGCATTGCCACTAGCGGTGCCGGCACCCGTTTTAAGTAGCGCGTGCCCACGATGAGCGTTATCAGTGAAATAACGCCTAGTAGGGTAGTGGCCGAGTGCAGGGTGGGCCATGCTTGCACCAGCGCCATCAGCTTGGCATGAAACTGCACTCCGGTACTTGCCGGATGCAACCCGAAGAAATCCTTCCACTGACCAACGAAGATGATGACGCCGATCCCGGAAGTAAAGCCGACGATGACTGGATCCGGTATGTACCTGATCACCGACCCGAGACGCGCCGCGCCCAGACCCACTAAGATGAGCCCCGCCATCAGTGTTGCAAGCTGCAGGCCGGCTATGCCGTATTGGGCTGTGATGACCGCAAGCACCGCAATGAAGGCACCTGTCGGTCCGGAGATCTGTACCCGTGTTCCGCCGAACACACTGGTGCATAGACCGGCAACGATTGCCGTGTAGAGTCCCTGTTCCGGCCGCGCCCCTGAAGCAATCGCAAACGCCATGGCAAGCGGCAACGCGACGACGCCCACCATGATGCCCGCCATCACGTTGGGCCACCAATTCGCCCGGACCAGCAACCCTGCGCGGTAACTTTCGATAATAGCAATCATGAACGTGACCGTCGCATTAGGAATGGAGCCTGGACAGTGCCAGTCACAAGGTCAGCCTTGCTGTGCAACAGCTTCCACGCATACGTTAAGACCTCGCATAGGCTGATAGCTGTCGGTATCCCTTAAATACGTCAATTCTGTCCCTTTTACCGCAATCAGATCGTGGCCGGCAGCCTCAAGCGTACGTGACTGTTCGACCAGTTTCACGCTTTTGATCCGCATTTGTGGAGTGTCTGAAGAGCCTTGGCGAACACACGGCTCGCATCGGATGTCCAGGATTGCTTGACTTGAGTTGCCTCCGTTACGGAGCCACCTGTGCAATCGGTTCGGTGCCCGCCGATCGCGTCAGCGCCGCCAGATCACGCAGTGCGAGGTCGAACTGTCCGGCGTGATTGAACCGACGCCACTGCGCTTGCAGCAGGCTGCGCGCTTGCGCAATCTCGCCCATCCGGACGTGCGCTGCGGCTGTGACGGTCGTGAGATATGCGAGGTCGTCTTCCGAATTGGATGAATGTGGTCCGAGCAGCTCTGTACCGAGCTTCACGATCTCTGGGGCGTCCCGATGCGAGATTGCCGCAAGCAAATCCGCCCACGTTTTGTGCTCACCCGTCACATCGCGATAACAGGGGCTGGACATTACCTTATTCCAAATTTCCTCAAGCTCTACCGGATTCAGAAACGCCGCCGTATCGTCGCTGATATTCCGTACCGCGGTTTTCCAGGCGTTAAGCCCTTCCTTCGCAGCGCAGCGGTCTCGACCCATGTCAATGCGCGACAGGTATGACGCGCTGAGGGGATCCAGGTTATTAAGGCTTCCACTGAATACGGCGCGGCGAATTTCGAGCGCTCGTCGCACTAGGCGATCCCGATATAGTGCGCTGTTCGCGGCAGGCTCGACTGTTGGACCCCGCGGCGCAGAGTCGTCGAGTAACTCTAGGAACGGAATAGGCAAGACAGTGAGTGCGGGGAGTTCAATCGCGTTCTCCCCCATGTAGCGCAAGCGTGCGGCATTGAGATCCACATAGGGGAAGAAGTCTGAATTTGGCGGAACAGGTATCGTCTGGAACAACGGGCCAATCGTCAGATTATCGCCGATCTTTCGCAGCTCAATGTCAGCGACCGATTGTACGCCGACCCGCGCGAGCTCTGCGCGCAGCTGTGGCGATTGAAGTAGCTGATCATCCGGAATCCGCAGCGCTGCGCCGCGAGTCGCGATGATCAGAATATCTGAATCGTCAGTGTTGTAGAGTGCGTACGCGCCGAAGTGCGGCGCCAGCGCCTTCATGACCGACGCTAGAACTCCTATGTTCGTTTCATAGACCTGCATCCACTGCACGAAGTACCCATCCGGCGCAAGGTACTGCACGATACGCCCGTAAAACTCATCCGAAAATAGAGTTGCGGCTCCGCTCACCCACGGATTGGATGGTTCAGAGACGATCAGATCGTACGGCTCACGTGCGCTTGCAAAGAAGGTCTTTGCATCATCGTAAACAATGTGACTGCGCGGATCCTCGAAGACGTTGCCGATACGAGAACCAAAGCCCTTACGCGCAGCTTCCACCATGAGCGGCTCGATCTCGATCGAGTCAAGCCGTTGAACCAGCGCGGTCGTGAGAAGTGTATGCGTCGTAAGCCCTGATCCGAATCCTATGTTCGCGATGCGCGCCGGGTGCGGGTGCATACTGAGCGGTATTGCTGCGGCCAGCACCATGGTGCTTTCATCGACTGTTGCTTCTCCCGGCCCCATTTGTACGCTCGCGTCCGGCTTTCCATTGGTCGCAATAGTCACCATCCCGGTCAGCTCAACCAGACTGATCGTGGCAGTCTTGCCGTCTCGCAGATAAGCGACGCTCGCGCCGTCTGGCAGCGCTGCGGATCCGGTGCGGTAGACACCGGAGGCCATCTTCACAGGATCCAAATTCACGGCGAATACGGCAAAGCCGAACACCCCAATACCGGCCGCCATTGCCACGGCAGAGGTTCTCGACGGGTAACGACGGCTGGCAAGGAGGCGCGACAGGCCTAAAGCCATGTGAATACCAGCACCTGCGAGAATGACGCCTTTGACTCCAATGAGTGGCATGAGCACGTGGATCGTCAGCAGGACGCCAACGATTGCGCCGAGTGTGTTTACCGAATAGATCGTGCCGATCGCTCGTTCACCAGTGCCGCGACGCATGAATTCGTTGGTTAGCAGTGGCAGGGTCATGCCGGCGCAAAAGCTCGCCGGAATCATGATCAGTGCGGCGATCAGTTGGCTTATTACGTTGAAGGCGACATAGCCGGTTTCGGTGCGAGTAGAAGTCCCCAGAAACCACGCCATGAAATCAAATGTCAGGTTGTAAGCCGGCAAGGTCAGCGCGGCCAGGGCTCCCATGGCGACCATAACGTAGGCAACGTATGCCACCGGATCGCGGATTCGCTCAATGCGCCGGCGCACATACAGTCCGCCGAATGCCAGACCAAAGATGAACGCGCTGAGCATGAGCTCGAACGAATGTGTCGAGCTGCCGAGTACCAGGCTGAGCATCCGAATCCAACCCAGTTCATACATGAACGACGCCGCGCCCGTCAGGAATGCCGCGACCGTGAACCATCTGGTCAACTTGTCTTTCCTTGGGAACGGCGCGGATGGGGTCTGTGGCGCTGGTTCGGGCTCCGTCTGCCCTCGGACGATCGCCCAGATCACCATAGCCAGTGCGATATTGAGGAGTCCAGCGGTCAGGATGGTGCCGGGCAGCCCAACCGCTCTAATCAGTACAAAACCGCTGATGAGCACTCCAATCGCGGCCCCTAGGCTGTTGGTGAAATACAGGGTAGCCAGCGTCTCGCCCGGTCGCTCGGGCCAGCGGCGGATCAGACCGCCGCTGATCAGCGGAAATGTCATGCCCAGAAGCGCGGACTGTGGAAGGATGAGAAGAGCAGCCAGTGACCATTTGTAGGCCTCAATCAGCAACCGCGCGGGCAGCGCAGGTATTACCGAGGCAAACGAGAAATTGACGGCAGCAACGAATGTTTGATGAAAAAAGAGTCCCAGTATTCCGATCAGCCCCTCGACCAGTACGTAGGCCCAAAGAAGCCGCCTGATGCGGGAGGAGTAGTGCGCAACCGTCCAGGACCCAATCGCCATTCCTCCCATGAAGATGGCGAGCACGAGAGTTTGCGCGTAGGCGGCATGGCCGAGGAAGAGTTTGAGGTAGTGCGACCAGATAGACTCGTAAATCAGTCCGGTGAATCCGGATACGACAAACACCGCGAGCAGAAACCGCCGTCGCATAAAATCGAATGTCTGCATTGTTGACCTGCAAGCCCTGTCTGCGGTGACACGTGCACAGTACAACATGACGTGAACACCGGACAGAATATGCTCTTGGATGCGATCACAAGCCTCCTAAGAGGCGCGAGACGGGTTCGCCGGTGCGCCGGCGCAGCAGCAGCGCCTCATCGCCCACGAGGCTCGGATCGCTGCATCGGGCGATGCTCCTGGATAAGGAAGGCCTCGCGCCCGCGTATCAGTTCCATCACTGGATCACATTCAGGTAGGCACGAACGGCCGCGCCATCTGCAAAACGGGGTATGCCCGTTACGATGAACTCGACCTTCTCGACAGGCATGTCCTGGGCGGCGTAGCAAATCCTGTCGTAATGCCAACCGTCGGGCAGTCGAGTCCGAACCTCGTTGAAGTCAGCAAGAAACTCTTCGTGCCTCTTCTTGGTAGTGATCCTAAAGCTCACTCGCAGATGGTCCCCTGGACACGATAGCTTGTCCTCTTCCCGGGCGCGGCGGGCAGCGTTGATCCGCGTAATGGGTCCTAGTGTGATGTCGCTGAGCAACGTGCCGATCGGCATCCTCGCGTTTGCCGGAATGATGGCTTTTCTGACCGAGACTGCGCGCAACGGCGCGGCAAAGTTGGATTGGTTCGGCTTCGGAACCTTGAGCATCGCGATCGGCGCTCTGCAGCTGGTGCTGGATCGCGGCGAGGAACTCGACTGGTTTGGTTCCGGTGAAATCATCCTAGAAACGATCCTCGCCGCTTCGGCCTTCTACCTGTTTCTCGTCCATATCTTCACCGTGGACAAGCCGTTTGTGAGGCCAGCGCTGTTTCGTGACCGCAACTTTGCAGCGGGCGTACTGTTCGCCGTGATCGTTGGCCTCACCTACTATGCCTCGCTCGCCCTGCAGCCTCCCTATCTTCAAAATCTGATGAATTATCCCATCGTCACCGCGGGCCTCGTGATGGGGCCGCGGGGCATCGGGACTATGGGCGCCATGATGGTTGTCGGGCGGCTGGTGGGACGGGTCGATACGCGAGTGCTGCTCGGGCTCGGTCTGGGCCTTACGGCATGGTCATTCTATGCGATGACGGGCTGGACGCCCGATGTCTCGCAGATGACGATCGTTGTGGTTGGCATCGTCCAGGGCGTCGGCCTGGGTTTTCTCTTTGTGCCGCTCAGCGTAGTCACCCTGTCCACACTGCCCGTGGAGCAGCGGACCGACGGTACTGCCCTCTACACCCTCACGCGCAATCTCGGATCCAGCGTCGGCATCTCGATCGTCAGCAGCCTGTTGACGCAGAACACTCAGGTCAATCATGCCGATATCGCGCTGCACGTCATGTCGGTCAATCGAGGGTTCGACGACCCGATAATCGCGCAGTTCTGGAACCCATTGAGCGCCGCCGGACGAGCGGCGCTCGATACCCTCATCACCCGCCAGGCGCAGATCATTGCGTACATCGATGATTATCAGCTGTTGATGTTCGCAACGCTCGCCGCGATCCCGCTGCTCATCGTCTTCAAGCGATCCTCCGGCGCGAGCGCCCCAGGCCATCTGGTCGCGGGGGAATGATGATATTGCGCCGATCGGCAGACAGCGGGATTTGCAAACGAGGCGGCACATCGCACCTCGCTGTCGTCATGCTTGTCTTGGCATTGTCGGGCTGCGCGGCGGGCCCGAATTTCAAGGCGCCACCACCGCCCACCACCACTGGCTACGTTCCCCGGAGTGAGGCAGCGGCTTCCGACGACGATGCGGGACCGGCAGCGCCCAAGCAAACCCTTGCGCTCGGTGAAAAGGTGGCGGCCGATTGGTGGACGCTCTTTCGATCGCCGGACCTCGACCAGGTGGTACAGGAGGCGATCGCCGGGAGCCGCACGCTTGAGAGCGCAAAGGCCCGCTTGACCCAGGCCCGCGAGGCGATCGCGGCCAGCTCGAGTGCTCTTTACCCCCAGGTCGGACTGACCGCCGGCGTCGCGCGTGAAAGGGTCAGCGCCACGGAGTTCGGTTTGGGGCCGAGGGCATTTCCGCTGCCGCCGAATTTCAACCTGTTCCAGGTCGGCCCCACCGCCAGCTACACGCTCGACCTCTTCGGCGGCGCGCGCCGGCACATCGAGCAGCAATCGGCGTTGGCCGATTACCAGCGTGATCAGCTTGCGGCGGCGTACTTGACTCTCACGGGCGACACGGTCACCGAAGTGGTCCAGGTGGCTACGATTCGTGGCCTGCTGAAGGTCGTCGGCGACATCCTCGATATCGATCGAGAGAATCTGGATCTGGTGCGCAAAGAACGCCAGGCCGGGACGGTACCTGACAGTGATGTCGTCATCGCCGAAAGCCAGCTTGCTGAAGATGAAACACTGCAGCCCGGACTCGAGCAGCAGCAGAGCGCCGCCAAGCACGCGCTGGCTGTGCTCCTCGGCCGCGCCCCGGGGGATTGGTCGCCGCCGGACTTTGATCTAGCTTCGCTGACGCTCCCGGATCAACTGCCGGTCAGCCTGCCGTCCGAACTCGTCCACCAGCGCCCTGATATTCAAGCGGCCGAAGCGCAATTGCATGCGGCCAGCGCAGAGATTGGCATCGCAACGGCGCAGTTATACCCGGCGATTACCCTCTCAGCCGCGGCGAGCACATCCGCGCTGGATGCGCGGCAACTGTTCGACTCGGCGGGCCTCGTGTGGAGCATAGCCGCCGGTCTCACTCAACCGCTCTTCGACGGCGGCCTGCGACGAGCCGAACGGCGCGCAGCGCTTGCTGCTTTCAAGGCCTCGGCCGCCGATTACCAGCAGACGGTAATACAAGCCTTCGGGCAAATCGCCGATATCTTGCAGGCGCTCACCCATGATGCGCACCTCTTGGCGGCCCAGCAGCACGCGCTTGATATGGCATCGGAGTCCGTGCGATTACAGCGCATCAGTTACTCCAGGGGCGGCACGGGGATTCTCAACCTGCTCGATGCACAGCGCCAGTACCAGCAGGCGCTATTGGCCTTCACGCGCGCGCAAGCCATGCGTTACCAGGACACCATTCAGCTGCTGGTCGCTCTGGGAGGCGGCTGGTGGGATGCCAACTTCACCGTGAGCGAGAACTATAGGCCGGCTCGGGGAATGCGCCGATGATGGCCTCCCAGTGCGATCGATGTCAAAAGTCGGATTGGCAATTTTCGGCTCTATATTGATTTTATTGAACGGGACTAATCGTCGTAATTGGCAACATAGACCGTAGAAAACTTCAAAGAAATCAGTCGTCAAATTTTGAATACGGGACTAATGGCACGAATTGCACGAGCAGGCCGTTCGATGTCGAAAAGCGGATCTACGTGCGCCCCTCAGGTGTAAGGGTGAGCCGGTGGCGACGCAGATCCGCGCCGTCGATTTCACGGCGCAGAAAGCCCGCAGCTTCGAGCCGCTTGACGTACATCGTCACGGTGGGCTTCGGCATGCTGAGGACGCCGGCCAGTCTCGCGGGGTGCGGGTGCACGTCCACCTCGGCGAGCACCAACAGCTCCTTGGTCTCGAGCCCGAGCTCGGTGATGTCAGGCGCGAGGGTGGTGATAACCGACATCAAGAGCCGGTAACCGACCCGCGCGATCGAGTTTCCGCTAGTGGCCTGGCGGCGCGCCAGTTGCCAAGCGACAATTCCGCTGCCCGCTGACAACCCTAGCTGAACGGCAACTCCCTTATGCGTGGTGCGTCAACGCCTATGTCTGTTACGATGTGAGCGTGTCCTCATATTCGTCCACGGCGCCGAGACGAATACCGCAACAGAAGCGGGGGCAGCGCCGCGTGGCCGGGTTTTTACGCGCAGCAGCAGCCGTGATCACTGAGATGGGATATGAGCGGGCGACGATGAGTGCCATTGCCGCACATGCACATTCGTGTATTGGATCGCTCTACCAGTTTTTCCCCAATAAGCGGTCGGTAGTCGAGGCGCTGCGCGCTCAGTACATTAACGAGATTGAGCAATCCTGGACGGCACTAGGCCGCCGGGCGCCGATTCTGAGTGCCGAAGATCTCGCCTGTCGGTTGGTGGACTTGCAGATTGATATCACCAAAAATCATCCCGCCCTGCTTGCACTTTTGGACGTTCCTCCGAGCTCTCACACGCGGGCAGGGCGCGAGCTGATTCGCGCGCGAATTGCCGACGTGCTGATGGCGCACAAGCCTCGCATGTCGAGAGCTGTGGCTGTTCGCGTCGCATCCGTAGTGCTGCAGGTCAGCAAAGGGCTATTGACGCTGTACGCGCAAACCAAAGCCGACGAGAAGATGGCCATCATCGATGAATTCAAGTCCGTTGTATCTGGATATTTGGTACCCAAATTGACGTTTTGAGGATTTGCCTGCTCACCAGGCGATGCAAAGCGAGGAGAACGGAGTGATCAGTACACGACTTTCCTTTCGGACATGGAGTGCTCTGCTATTTATTGTCCTTGGCTACTTCTTATGCGCCGGATGCAGTCGGAAGACATCGCAACCGCCCCGCCCGCCGCAGGTGGAGATAGCAATCGTAACCCAAAAGGATGTCGACATCGATAGTGAATGGGTCGCGACGCTGGATGGGTACGTGAATGCGCAAATACAGCCGCAGGTTACCGGCTATCTCATCAAGCAGGATTATAGTGAAGGCTCCTTCGTGCACAAGAACGACGTTCTCTTTGAGATCGATCCGCGTCCGTTTCAGGCCGCGCTGGATCAGGCGAAGGCGCAGCTCGCGCAGGCAGAGGCACAGCTCGGCAATGCCACGCTCAACGTGAAACGCGACATTCCAGAAGCGCAGGAGGGCGCGATTCCGCAGAGTCAGCTCGACAGTGACACACAAACACAATTGGCGGGGAAGGCGGCTGTGGAGGCCGGTAAAGCCGCAGCTGAGCAGGCCGAACTGAATCTTAGCTTCACAAAGGTGCGTTCCTTGATAAGCGGAATCGCGGGTATCGTGCAAGTCCAAGTGGGCAACCTGGTCACTCCCGCAACCGTTCTCACAGGGGTCTCCCAGGTGGATCCGATCAAGGCATATTTCCCCATCAGCGCAGATGAATACCTGCGGATTGCCGATAAGATCAGCCCGGATACCGTGAATCTGCTGTCAAAGAGCGCGCCGATTCCTCTGCAGTTGATCCTCTCAAACGGCAGTACCTACGCCCAAAGCGGCAGCATTCTTTTCGCCGACCGCCAGGTGGATCAACTTACCGGAACGATCAGGATCGCCGGGGCATTTCCGAACCCGGGCAATATCCTGCGCCCGGGGCAATACGGCAAGGTACGGGCTTTGACGCAGATCCGAAAAGACGCGTTGCTCATCCCGCAGCGTGCGGTATCGGAACTGCAAGGATCCGATGAAGTCGCCGTGGTGGGATCGGATAACAAAATCACCATTCGCACCGTTCAGACCGGCGAGCGCGTAGGGACAATGTGGATTATTACCAGCGGCTTGAATGTCGGAGAGCGTGTCGTCGCGGAAGGTACCCAAAAAGCCAAAAACGGCACCGCCGTCACGCCCGTAGCGTTCAATCCTGGTACCGGGGGTAAGTAGGCGATGTCAAAATTCTTCATCAATCGCCCCATCGTCGCGATGGTGATCGCAATTTTGACGGTGGTAATCGGCGCAATTTCGATTCTCGGGCTGCCGGTCTCCCAGTTTCCCAATATCGTTCCACCCGAAGCGAAGATCCAAGCCACTTTCGTTGGTGCGGATGCGCAGACTCTCGCGCAGTCGGTTGCGACGCCCATCGAGGAACAGATGAGCGGCGTGGACAACATGAACTACATGTACTCGGTGAACGCAACGGCCAATGGCCAGATGACCATGATTGTGGATTTCGGTGTTCAGACCGATCCCAATACGGACATCATTTTGACTCAGATGCGCGAGACCCAGGCATCGTCCCAGCTTCCCTCGACGGTTACGCAATACGGGGTGACCATACAGAAGGCTACGACGGCACCGCTGATGCTGGTGGCCCTGTACTCTCCCCACGGCACGTACGATGCCCAGTTCCTTGCCAACTATGGGTACATCAATCTCGACGATCCAATCACCCGCGTTCCAGGAATTTCCAACGTACAGATCTTCGGCGCCGGACAGTACGCGATGCGAATCTGGCTCAAGCCGGATTTGCTGACGAAGCTGGGTATTACAGTATCTGATGTCGTCAACGCCGTTCAGTCGCAAAATACGGTTAACCCGGCCGGCCAGGTAGGCGCTCAACCATCTCCGGCGGGTCAGGAATTCACCTATTCAGTGCGGGCGCAGGGGCGTCTGGTGACGCCCGAGCAATTCGGC
>Ga0302326_10008804_pt1 | contig 22187 bp, 13 predicted proteins | sample Palsa_T0_3_FD_202264 | JGI IMG/M metagenome (GOLD analysis project Ga0302326, IMG submission 202264) | Peat permafrost microbial communities from Stordalen Mire near Abisko, Sweden - Palsa_T0_3 | ecosystem: Environmental > Terrestrial > Soil > Palsa > Peat permafrost | place: Sweden: Abisko... | reverse complement strand
TCGCTTCCATTCAGATTTGTTGATGCGGTTGATGTAACAGCAGGTCCCTCCACTGCGCTTCGCTCCGGTCGGGATGACACTTCTGTTGCTGCCTAGAACGGACAAGAAAACGAGGGCGGCTAGTACATGATCCAGCCGCCGTCTACGTTGAGGGTTTGGCCGGTCATGGCGTCGCTCAATTCTGTGGATAGAAATAAGCAGACACGGGCCAGGTCGAGCGGGGTGATACGGCGCTTGAGACTTTGGTGGGCGAGCACCTCATCCGCTTTCTCCTTAGACATTAGCTTCCGCTCTCCCTCGGTTTCAATGGCGCCGGGGGTGATGCAGTTCACACGGACATTGTGCTCTCCCATCTCTCGGGCCAAAGCACGCGTGAATCCGATGATGGCTCCCTTGGATGCGATGTAGTGAGTCAAGTTCTCCAAACCGGTGAAAAAAGTGACCGATGAGATATTTACCACCGCTCCGGCACGCTGCTTCACCATGTGAGGCATGACCAGCTTCGTGCAATGGAAGACGCTCTTCAGGTTGATGTCGTGCATGCTGTCCCATTGCTCTTCTGTCATTTCCAGGAAGGGCTGCCGAGGATAAACGCCGGCATTATTAATCAAAACGTCAATCCGTCCAAAGCGCTTGAGCGCATCCTCAACAACCGCTGCCATGGCATCGCGGTGCCGGGCATTGGCCTCAAAGCCGAAGGCTGAGCCGCCTTCCTCTTTGAGAGTTGCTGCGACTTTCTTGACATGACCGTCGAGGTCGGTGAGAAATACATGGGCTCCGCCCTGCGCAAATAGCTTTGCCACACCCGCGCCAATTCCAGCGGCGGCGCCGGTCACAATAGCGACTTTATCTTTGATCAGCTCCATCAGGGCTGATGTTACCAAATGAGCGGCTATGCTCCCGGCCCAACCTCCAGGCCGAAGCGCGACAAGTCGCGCTTCTGCAGGTTGTAGTCGACCAGGAAGCCGGCCCCGATGGCCAACGGGATCAAGCCGACCGCGGCGCCCGCCAGGACGTCGTGCTCGCTCAGAATCCAGGCCAACACCAGAAAAAAGAGACTCAGCCCGATGCCGCTCGAGATCAGCACGATCGCAGTCCTGCGCGTGTTGGCAAGACTCTGCATAGGGTCCTTCACCGGCTTACTATCGTCGGCCCGCTTGCCCAACAACCTGTCGATATCGTCGGCACTCATGCCACGCGCGACCATCGCCATGCGTTGCTCGGCCCTAACCCTTACTCTGTGCGCCTCCCCCATAACCCCGGCGACGATGGCCACGATGCCTACCACGAATGCCCCCAGCGGGATCATAAAAGGGCTCCAATGCCAATTCATAAGCTTTACCTTCCTTTCTGACCGCCTTAGACTGGCGGTCTCGTCGAGAGTTTCAAGTCCGGGGATGAAACTTTCGGTGAGCTTCTCAGTCTGACTCTTCTTGCAGGCAGCCGACTCCAGCTTCGAGCAGATCGTCCGAGACCATCAGAACATGGTCTTCAGTACCCTCATTCGTCTGACCGGCAGCCGGGAACATATCGACGATCTCGCCCAGGAGGTCTTTCTCCGCCTGTACCGGGCCCTGGGCGGCTTCCGCGGTGACGCCCTGCTCAGCACGTACCTCTATCGCATCATCGCCAACGTGGCCCAGGACGAATGGAAGCGCCGCCGGCGCGACGACCGCCCCCTGGTTTCCTTCTCCGAAGAGGAGTCCGACTGGGAAGATCGCCTGCCCCACCCCAGCCCGGATGCGGAGCAACAGTTCGCCCAGAGGCAGTTCCGATATTCTGTAGAGGAGCAGTTGCAAAAGCTGAGCCCTATTGAGAGGACGATCCTGGTGCTCTACCATCAGGAAGAGTGCACTTATGAGCAGATAGCGCAGTCTCTGAAATTGCCGATCGGCACGGTGCGTACGCACTTGCATCGCGGGCGCAAGAAGCTTCGCGAAGGCATCGTGCGAGAGCAACAAGTGGAAAGGGGAACCGCATGGCAGAAGACAAGCTGAATTCGCTGGACGCGAGGATCATCCTCGCCCTCGAGTCCGCTCCTCGACCGGAAATCCCGGCGGGCTTCGCCGCCCGGGTTGCCCGCCAGTTGCCTGCGCGCCCGATGATCGTTCTTAGCAGCGGACGCTACGGTCAGCGGGCGGCGCTGGCATGCCTGCTGGTGCTGCTGGTGCTGATGCTGGCCATTGCCCGCAAGGCGGCGGGAAACTCTCTTTACTGGTCTTCGCTCGAATGGATTTTCTGCGCGCAGTTCGCGGCTCTGGCCGTTTGGCTCGTAGTACGCGGCTATTCTTCCCCAACCTCGTTCTGAAATCCAACCCACTCGGAGTCAATTGATGGCCATCAGGATTACCCGGAGCGATCCGCGCTATGCCATGTTGCATCGCAGCCGGAACCTTCGCTGGGACGGTAATGCCGCGGAAGCGGCGGCCGAGATTGTGCTCTGCGAGAGTGCCGAGCAGGCCGCCGAGGCCCTACAGCGCGCCGTGAACGCGGGCATGCGCCCAACGGTGCGCAGCGGCGGCCATTGCTATGAGGACTTCGTGGTGAACAATCCGGGCGGATTGATCCTGGATCTGAGCCTGCTGAAGCGTGACAACCTGCCTGGAGACGGAACCCGTTACCGCATCAGCCCCGGGCAGGAACTGGGCGAAGTGTACATCGACCTGTTCAAGCGGCACGGTGTGACCATTCCCGCAGGCAGTTGCTATGAGGTGGGCGCCGGTGGACACATCACCGGGGGAGGCTATGGCGTGCTGTCGCGGTTGCATGGCCTCACGATCGACTGGCTTTCGGCGGCCGAGATCCTCACCGTCGACAGCAAAGGGCATGTTGCGCTGCGCACGGTCGACAAGGACCACGAGCCCGATCTCTTCCGTGCCTGCCGCGGCGCGGGCGGAGGAAATTTTGGAGTGGTCACCGGGTTTCTGTTCGACAAACTACCGGCCGCGCCCTTTGAAGTGGCGAACGCCCACCTTTCCTTTGACTGGCGCAGCATGACCGAGGACAACTTTACCGGCATCCTGCTGGCGTTCGGGGACTATATGGCGCAGCGTGGCGCTGACCGGGATACCTGGGGGCTCTTTGCCGCGCTTGGCCTTACCCACGCTTCTTCGGGGCGGATTTCACTTTCCCTTCAATTCTGCAACCAGGATGGCCGCTGCGACGACCTGAAGCCTTTGGACGAGTTTCTCGATCGCTTTCAGGCTTTCGGCCCAGCAGAGAGACGCGCTGCTACGCCGGGCGACCAGCGTTTTTCGGCACGCAGCCCGGCCGCTCGCCAGCAGACGGAAAAATACACCATCGATCGGCTGCTGTGGCTCGATGCGACGATTGGCGACAGCGGGAGCGGGCGCAGTGGGCGCGCGGCGTACAAATCCTGTTACATGAAACAGAACTTCACCCGCGCGGAAGCGAAGTGCATCTACAAGCACCTTACGCGGGTGGTTCCGGATGTCGATTTGCGTGGTTCGGTGATGGCGGTGGACTCGTATGGGGGAGCTGTCAACGCGAAAGATCTGGCCCGGACCACATCCGTGTGGCAGCGCTCGTCGATCATGAAGGTCCAATTCCAGCAATATTGGGAGACCTCGGACGAGGATGCGGGCCGGCTGAAGTGGATGCGAGACTTCTATACCGATCTGTATTCCCAACAGGTGGATTCGCGGTACGCGGGCACGCCCTTCCCCAACGAATATTACGAGGGCTGCTATATCAACTATCCGGACAACGATATGCTCGCCTATCCCTTTTGGCCGCAGCTTTACTACGGTACCCAGGACCTTTACCCGTTTCTGCAGCAGGTGAAGCGGCGATATGACCCGAACAATGTGTTTCACCACAAAATGTCGATACGCGGTAAGTGAAAACTTTTGGAAGTACACTGGCATGGGGTTATGATCGCGTTTGCTTTTCCGGTCCGATCATCCAATCCAATGAAGAAGGAGTACGTCGATGGGAATACAGTCCAGAAGAGGTCTGCTTAAGAACGCAGCCAAAGCAGCGGCCATCGCAACCGGCAGCACCATGGTCGGTGGCACGGCGGAGGCGAAGAAGACAAGCACGCTCGAAAAGAAGGCCTACTCTTGCCAGCCGGTTGCGGATAATACTCCCTCGGCTCCCCCGCTTTTTTCCAGTGCGGTCTCCTATGGCAACCTGCTTTTCCTCGCAGGCGTGGGCGCGCATTTTGAGGGGACAATCGAGGAGCATACAAAACATGTTCTCGACGAACTGGAGAAGAACCTTACGTGTGCGGGATCGTCCATGGATAAGGTGCTCAAGGTGAACGTCTACCTCAACGACATCAAAGATTGGGCAAAGATGAATACTGTTTATGCGGGACGGTGGGGTAAGGTGCCTCCCGTGCGCACAACGGTTGCTCCTGCCGGAGGCATTCCCGGCAACTCGCTGGTTGAAATTGACCTGATCGCCTATATCTAGAGAATCCATGACCAGAAAATCGCTGAAGCAGACATTGTTTGCGCTCGCGCTATGCGCCGGCGTTTACGCATTCGCGCAACAGGCCGCGCCCGAGCCCGCGTACGATCTGCTGCTTCGGGGCGGACATGTGCTTGATGACAAGAATCATGTGGATGGGGTGATGGATGTGGCCATCAAGGACGGCAAGATCGCCCGGGTGGCTGCACACATTCCTTCCGCATCGGCGCTCAAGACCGTCGATGTCAAGGGTCTCTACGTGACCCCGGGATTGATCGACATTCATGTCCACGTGTATGCCGGCACGGGCGAACGCGGCTCGTATGCGGGGGATCTGAGCGTGCCCCCGGATGGCTTTACCTTCCGGGTAGGGGTCACCACGGTGGTCGACGCTGGATGCTCGGGATGGCGGAATTTCGAGGACTTCAAAGATCGCATTATCGATCGCTCGAAGACCCGGGTATTTGCCATGCTCAATATTGTGGGCGCCGGGATGCGCGGCGGGAAGTACGAGAACAACCTCTCTGATATGGATGGGGACGCCACGGCCGCCATGGCGCTCAAGTATCCACAAACCATTGTCGGCATCAAGACCGCGCACTATGCGGGCCCGGAGTGGACGCCGGTGGAGCAGGCGGTCATCGCCGGAACCAAGGCCAACATCCCGGTTATGGTGGACTTCGGCGTGGATCACCCGGAGCGGCCGCTGTATGACCTGCTGACCAAGAAACTGCGGCCCGGCGACATCTACACCCACATGTACTCGGGTCTTCGTCACGAGCAGGATCCGGATACGCTGGGGCCCAGCAAGGCATTTATTGAGGGGCGCAAACGAGGGATTTATTTTGACGTGGGCCAGGGCGGGGGCAGTTTTAAGTGGTCGCTCGCGGTTCCTATGATCAAGGATGGGTTTATTCCCGATTCCATCTCGACCGATCTGCACGTTACCAGCATGAATGGCGCGATGAAGGATGAGCTGAACGTTGCCGATAAGATCATGGCGCTCGGGGTTCCTTTGAAACAGGTTGTCGCGGAGATGACGTCGCATCCGGCGCACGAGATCAAACATGAGGAACTGGGCAATCTTTCGGAAGGCTCGATTGCTGATGTCACCGTGTTGCGTGTGGAGAATGGGAATTTTGGCTTCACGGATATGGTGAACAGAAGGTTCGACGGCAAGCAGAAATTGCTTTGCGAACTTACGATCAAGGATGGAAGGATCGTGTACGACCTGAACGGGATGAGCGCCGACCTGTGGACAGCGAAGCCCGACGCACATGCTGCGGAGGCCCGCAAGTGGACCACGTTTGCTCCGTCGCACGAGCACTAGGGGGTGGGAGTAAAACATTTCCAAGAGGGGTCCGTTGAACCGCAGATCCCTCGGCTTCGCTCGGGATGACAAAGGGGAGGGCGGTCGCTTTCATTGAGGTCGAATGCTGATAGAGGAACAGCAGGTCCCTCCACTACGCTTTGCTTCGGTCGGGATGACACATCGGTTTGGGTTTGGGACGTCCATACGCAAACAAAGGTGTCATCCCGAGCGAAGCGTAGTGGAGGGACCTGCTGTGTTTTCACTGGACGCGGCACCTGTGTTAGTCTTTTGAAGTGAACCTCGCTCCACAAGGCTTCCTGTGTTGTTGCCGCGCTTCCTCAGCGCTGGCCTGTTGTTGTTCGCGATAGTTCCGCTACTCCTCTGATTCGCAACACTCCCTTCAGGAAATCCTATTTGAGCCTCGTACTCCATCTACGCCGTTTTGCATCTCGCGCTTCCCTTCCGCAGCGCTCCTTCCGGTTTTGTTGTAGCCGCTGATCGTTCTCCCCTTGCCCGGAAAAAATCCTCCAGGAGTTTATTTATGCGGCTAAATCTTAGATATTGCCTGTTCGCTATCCTCAGCGTTCTCGCGCCTCACGCTCACGCCCAGATGGTTGGGGGTACCATTTCCGGTGATGTCGTGGATCCCGCCGGCTCTGCAGTGTCCCGAGCCGAAGTGGTCGTCCGCAACGACGAGACCGGTAGCGAACGCAAGTTTGTCACCACGGAGAGCGGAACCTTCTCCGCGCCTTCCGTCGCTGTCGGGGTGTACACGGTCTCCGTTTCGCGGGATGGCTTTGCGCCCCTGAACCGTACCGGCATCGGTCTCACGGTTGGGCAGAGTGTCCAACTGCACCTCGTGCTCTCGGTGGGCACGGTGCAACAATCCGTCTCTGTGGTGGACACACCCGCCGTTGTCGACACTTCAACCCTGCAGACCCAGGGTCTGGTCGATGAACGGCAAGTCAAGGAGCTTCCGCTCAATGGGCGGAGCTTTGACCAACTCATCCAGCTGAACCCGGCGTCGGTCAGCTACACCACCCAGCGGTCCGGCGGAGTGGGGACATCCAACTCCTCTGTCGGCAATATGTACTCCGTCTCCGGACGACGCCCCCAGGACAATCTCTTCCTGTTGAACGGAATCGAATACACCGGTGCCTCGCTGATCAATGTGACGCCGGGCGGCACCAGCGGGCAGCTGCTGGGGGTGGACGCGGTTCGTGAGTTCAACGTGGTGAGCGATACCTATGGGGCAAACTATGGCAAGCGCACCGGGGCGCAGGTATCCATCATCACCGCTTCAGGAGGAAATAAGGTCCACGGCTCGGCGTACGAATTTCTGCGCAATAGTGCGCTGGACGCGCGGAATTATTTTGACCAGGCGAAGATCCCGGAGTTCCAGCGCAATGACTTTGGCGCCGCCGTCGGTGGCCCCCTGCGGCGCGACAAGTTATTCGGGTTCGGTAACTATGAAGGTTATCGGCAAAATCTCGGCCTCAGCGCTGTCGCCTTTGTTCCCGACAATACCTCGCGCGCTGCCGCTTCCTCCATCGTCCGGCCGTTGCTCGCGCTGTGGCCGGTTGCCAATGGTCCAGAGTTACTCAACCCGAATGGCTCCGCAAGCGGCATCGCCGAGGCCTTCTCCAATCCACCGCAGCACGTGCGCGAGGATTTCGGTACCACGCGGATCGATGCCAATCTGACCCCCAACGATCTGCTCTTTGGTGTCTATACGGTGGACGACAGCGACGCCAATACTCCCTCGCAGAACCCGTATTCGACCATCTTTGAAAGGCTGCGCGAGCAAGTGGTGAGCGCGCAGGAGCAGCACGTCTTTTCGCCGAATCTGCTGAATACCATCCGCGTTGGTTATTCACGGGGAGCATATTACTTTACCGGTCAGGCCCCCGACTCGGTGCCGGGGTGGATTGAGGGCAAACCTGTTGGCGCCATCGTGATTTCAGGAAGCACGGCATCGAATGGCGCATCGCAGGTCACGCTGGCAGGCGCAAATACCGGCAGCAACAACCTGGCCGTGCGCAACCTGCTCACCGTGGATGAGCATGTTTTCTGGACCCACGGACGGCACCAGTTGGAAGCGGGCGTCTGGCTGCAACGGCTGCAATCCAATGACAACCTCGCCCAAAACCAGTATGGACAGGCTTCATTCTCAACCCTCAGCGCCTTCCTCAAGGGAACCGTTGCGACGTTTACGGTCGTGCCCGCACCAACGGAGCTTGGCTGGCGGTCTTTCTTTGGGGCAGGCTTTATCGAGGATGCCTGGAAGGTGACGCCGCGGCTGGAGCTTCGCGCCGGCTTCCGTTCCGAATCGAGCAACGGCTGGAATGAGGCCAACGGCCGGGCCTCGAACTATGGCTTTACCAACGGCGTGATCAATACCAATCCCACCATCGGCAGCTCCGCTCTGTCGGATAACCGGGCTAAATTCATGCCCGAACCGCGCATCGGGGTAGCCTACGATTTGTTTGGCGATGGCAAGACCGCTATCCGTGCGAACTTTGGCGTGCATCGCGCGCTGCTGGATGCACTCGACTATCGGCTCGACCAGACGGCACCGTTCAATACCACGCTTTCATTCAGTAACACCACGGTAGATAAGCTGGCCGCACTGGCCGCTGGAACGACCACTGGCAGCGGACAGATCTCGCCCAGCAATGTGCAGCCGGATATCGCCACCCCGACGGTCCTTGCCTGGACATTCAAGATCGAGCAGCAGATCGCCCCGGCCACTTCGCTCACCATCGGCTATGTGGGTTCGCACGGATACCATCAGATCCTTTCCGAAGACCAGAACATCCCCGCAACCGTGACCTGACCCGCGCCGGGGTGCCCTGCGGCACTGGCGCCCGGGACGGTCTTCTATCCGACAACCACCAAGGCCAATCCTAACGTGGCCAACACCACCTCGTGGGTATCGCAGGGAATCAGTAACTACAACGGTCTTGAGGTCGATGTGCGCCGCCAGTTGTCGCGCGGCCTGCAGATCCGGGGTGTATACACGTTTGCCAGCAACCTGGACGACGGCTCGGCATGGAACACCAGCGTATCGGCGAATACCCCGGCGTTTGTCATGTACCCGGGAAACCCCAGGCTCGACTATGGGCCGGCGGCCACCAATATCCGCCATGCCGGCGCGATTAATGGTACGTGGGAGTTGCCCTTCAGCCACGCTTTCCTGGCGAACCCGGCGGCCAAGCAATTGGTGGACGGCTGGTCGCTGAGCGGGATCGCGACGCTGCAGAGTGGTTTCCCCCTCTCGCCGCAGTTGGGCTACAACCCGACCGGCAACGGGGATACGCGCAACCCCGTGCGTCCCAATCTTACTGCGGGCTTTAGTGGGCCGCTCTATGCCAAGACTGTGAAGCAATGGTTCAACCCCGCCGCCTTCAGTGCGCCGTACCCGGGAACGTTCGGGAGTCTGGGCCGCGATACGCTGACCGGGCCCGGACTTTCGGAGCTGGACCTGGCCCTGGCCAAGAGCACCACGATCCATGAGCGGGTGCGCGCACAATTCCGCGCAGAGTTCTTCAACGTGCTCAACCACTCCAACTTCACGACGCCGAACCCGGTTGTTTATAGCACCGGCCCAACCCCAAAAACTCCTACGGTAGAAGCTGCTCAGTCGCCGACGGCCGGGGTTATCAGTGCAACTGCAACTACTTCGCGGCAGATTCAATTCGGATTGAAGCTTCTTTTCTGAAGCTACCCTTCCACAGGGTGGAGGCGAAAAATTGTTATTAGTTTTTTGGCTTTCTTGTACCCTTGCTATCTATGAAAGTGCTCGCGCTCGCCCTGGTTCTATCCTGTGCCGCTCTGCCTGCCCACGCTGACATTATTGTTCTGCACGACGGTACCAGCTATTCCGGACACTACACCCCTTCCGGGGACGGCAAACTGGCGTTTACCGACAACCAGGGCATTCACTATGATTTGCCGGTTGCCGATGTTCAGTCGCTGGTCTTTTCGAACGCTGCCGATCATCTGACACTACGCAACGGCAAAACGTACTCCGGTCAACTCAACGGAGGCGACATGATCTCGTTCCAGGGCAGCGGGGGCATCGACTACCAGTTCCCCCTGCGCGATGTCAGCTCGCTGGTGCTGACTGGATCGCAGGCTCCCACTGCGTCGCAGCACATCCCGACCGTGGTCGTCCCTGAAGGTACGGACATCGTCATTCGCACGGATGACTCCATTCGATCGGGACAGGATTCGTCGGGTCAACTTTATCCCGCAACCATTGAGCAGAACGTTTACGGCAGCTCTGGCAGCGTTGCGATTCCGGCAGGCACGCGGGCCAAGCTGGTGGTGAGCAACGTCCGCAGTGGGGGAGCCGTGCATAGTCCGGAATTGGTGCTGGATCTCTATTCGATCGATGTGCACGGTGAACAATACCGGGTGGACTCTTCTGCGGTGACGGAAAGCAACCGGAGCGGACTCGGCGCGAATCGCCGCACCGCCGAGTACGCCGGCGGAGGCGCGGGAATCGGCGCACTGATGGGGGCTGTTTTTGGTGGAGGAAAAGGAGCCGGCATTGGCGCCCTGGCGGGAGCCGGTGGAGGCGCTCTGACCCAGTTGTTCACCCGGGGCAAAGAAATCAGCGTGCCGGCAGAGACGGCGATGACCTTCCGGCTGGAACGAACCCTGGTGATGCACCCGTAAGGACACACCCGTAAAGTCAGCGGGCGCCGACGACACCGGCGTCTTTCAAAGCGTGCTTCTCCGCGTCCAGTGACGACGTGTGCAGTTGCACCACGTGCTGCATGGCTGCATCGGCTTCCTGCACGTGCCCCTCGGAACGGAGGGCCCTGGCGAGCAGGTAAAACGACCCTGCGTCCTCAGGATTCATGTCCACGGCCTGGCGCAGCAGGCGCACGGCGGCGGTTGTATCGTGCTGCTGAAAATGCGCCTTCCCCATGTAGAAATAGGTAGCCCACGAATCCGGGGTCATGCTCTGTGCCTTTTCCAGGTAGGACAAGCCCTCGGCATAGCGCTGCGTTTGAACCAGGAGCGCGCCGAGGAAGTAGATCGCGCTTGCATCCTGCGGATCGGCTTCGATGGCTTGCCTCAGCTGCCTTTCGGCATCTTCATTTTTCTGCAGGCTGATATACACCTTGCCTAACTCGCGGTGGGCGCCGGGAAGACTCGGATCTGTCTGCAGTACTGACTGATAGGCATGCTCCGCTTCCTGGAATTGCGCCGCGTCGTAATAAGCGTGACCCAAGAGGAAATTGGCTTGGGCCGGGGTGGCGCTATCGGCAAAAAGCCTGGTGAATACGTCCTGCGCCTGTTGCGCCTGCCCCGCGCGCGCATAGGCCACGCCCAGCAGGTAGAGAGCCGCGGGGTCAGCGTCCTGGGCTTCGGTCAAGGGCTTCAGTAAGGTGAGGCCTTGATCAGGATGGCCGCTGAAGGTGAGGCAGGTAGCCAGAAGCATCGTGGCCTGATGGTCAGCAGGAGACCGGCTGTGTAGCTGCCGGAAGTAGGGCAATGCATGGACGTAGTCTTCTTGCTTAAGGTAGGCGAGGCCGAGATCGAGTTGGATTTCACGCATTTGCGGGCTAATGCGGAGAACCCGCTGATACACGTCAATGGCTTTGCCGTAGCGATGGGTTTTTGCATAGACGACGCCCAGATTGGCGAGCGCGCCAACATTGTGCGGATCGAGCTCGAGAACTTTATTGAACCCGGCCTCCGCGGTGGGATAGTCGCCTGAATTGAGAGCCTGGGACGCGGACTCAAACGTCTGCTTCGCTGTATCCGGAGAGAAGAACAGGGCGAGGGCGAGAGCGGACGCGAAAAGTTTCATGAAGAGGTCTTCTTCCCCAGTTTAGATCAGGAAGAAAAGAATAGGCCGGGTGCGTTTGCGACCCACCCAAGGCGATGAAAGCGCGTTCCCCCGAAAGATGCAAATCCCCTAGCCACGGTGGTGGGGTACGAACTGTCGAGAAACATTTCCAAGAGAGGTCCGCTGAACCGCAGATCCCTCGGCTTCGCTCGGGATGACCAAGGGGAGGGCTGCGGTTCCATAAAACAGCTTCCGGACTGCCGCACAAATCTGCAAGAAGTTCCGATCGCGAAAGGGCGGAGGGGCTAAAGCCCGACTCTTTATGCGCCCTTTACGGCACGACTAAAAGTCGTGCCCTGATACAAAACATGTCTCCGGCTGGACTACAAAGCAAGAAGCTTGCTACTGAACCCTAACCTGGACAAGTCAGCCTGAGAGGTAGCCCCGGGCTGACCGTCCGGGGCCGCTCTCAAGATGCATGGCGGGTTTCGGCCCTTTTTCAGGAGAGGTTAGAAATAGAACTTGCCCCCAAGTTGTAAGATTCGGGGATCGCGTGCGGAGGTGATCTGACCGGATGCACCAGCGTTCGCTCCAGAAAACGGGGTTCCGGGTGTGGGCGCGGACAAGCCGTTGTTGATAGTGCCCCACTGGGTGTGGTTGAAGACGTTGTACGCCTCGAACCGTAGTTGAATCCGCATGTTCTCGGTGAAGTTGAAGTTCTTGAACAGAGACATGTTCCAGTTGTTGACCCCTGGGCCATAAATCGAGTTACGGCGGAAGTTGCCATAGCTGCCGTTGGCAGGGGACGCAAAGGCGGCTGGATTGAACCACATGGGAAATTGTCCCGCGGGCTCGTTGTGATTGTGGGGCGCTATGATCGGACCCCCGATGTAGTCGGGACGTATGTGGCCGAATGTCTGGCCGCTCGTCTGCGAAACTCCGGGAGATTGAGCCCCGCCCCCAGTTCCCAGGTTGCCACTGGAAAAGAGGTCGCAGGCATCGTTGGTGGTGGCGCCAGTGGCGCCGCCACTGAGGCATGGAGTTCCGCCCCAGAACTGGGTTACCCCTGACCACTCCCAACCACCAGCAGTAAGCTGCACTAGCTTGTTGCTCCCTTTGAACTGGGGCAGGTTGTAGACGTACTGGAAGTTGAAGACGTTGCGCCGATCGAAGCCGGCAGGCGCGTAGAACGGTTTCAGACTGGTGTAATCGGGAAATGCATTCTGGTCGTTGTCGACGTCGTCGAGATCGATCGCCTTGGCCCAGGTGTAGTCCGCATTGAATGTTAGTTTGTCGCTGAAGCGGCGACTCACCTTGACCTGGAGCGCGTTGTACGAGCTCTTGGCTCCGAACCGGTTAAAGAAAATCGAGCTGTAGCCTTTATAGGGCAGGATGGCCGCAGTCACGTTGTTGACCGTGGAGAGGATGTTCGTATTAGTGGTTGTGCCCAGCGGCAATTGCTCCAGTTGCTGGTTATACATCTGGTGGCGGCTGACGTTGCCAACGTAGCCGATATCGAAGACCAGCTTCTGTGGCAGCTCGCGTTGGAGACCGAGATTGTAACCGTACGTGGTAGGTATTTGACCTGCTTGATCGGTCCCCAGGACTCCTGAGGACGGAGTGAGAGGTGCGCCATTCACCAGGGCGGAAGAGAGGTTGCCGATGTTACCTCCGTAGATCGTAGGCGTGTAGACAGTCGGAGGGTTACTGACGCTGGAAAAATTGAACACGTTTTGCTCGTATCGTTCGTAGAAAATGCCGAAACCACCGCGCAGTGCCGTCTTGCCGTCACCAAAGACGTCATAGGCAAATCCGACGCGGGGACCCAAGTTGTTCCAACGGTAGTTCAGGCCGCCCTTGGGAAAGCCCGGTGAGCCCTCCTGGACCATGCCGTTGTAAGGATTTCCCGACCCCGTGATGATGGAACCCTGGGTCGGAGGCTGCCCGGGAATGTTTGCTGCCGTATTGATCGCCACCGCGTTCGTGGGATTGTAGGCAGTTGGGCTGAAGTAATAGGCGTGATACGGCGAGACGGTATAGGTTGGCCCAACAAATTCATAGCGGAGACCGTAGTCGAGCGTGAGCCTCGGCGTCACTTTCCAGGTGTCCTGTGCGTAGCCTTCATATTGGAAGAAGTGGAAGTGGCCATAAGCAAAAATGTTCGATTGGCTTACGGTGGTGTAGTTCCCGAGCAGAGTATTTGCGATACCCGAGTTGCTGTTGCTGGGGTTTTCGTTGCTGGCGCCAAAGTTGAACGATGGATTTTCCTGCCAGGTTCCTTCCTGACCGTTTTCGTTGAGGTCAGCAAAGAGGCCGAACTTAATCACGTGGTTGCCCAGAATCTTGGTCACGTCGTCCGTGGCCACGACGGTATTGCCGGTAGACGTCCAACCGGAGGGGAAAGGGCTGATGTTGATGTAACCGTCGCCGGTGTTGAGGTTCGGGGCGAGATCGTGAGTGTTCGTCGAGGGGTAAATATCGTCGAAGGTGAAACCGACGTCACCCTTGTTGTACAGGGAGGGTGACGTGCCCTGAACGATGTCTACAACCTGCGACAGATGCAGCCAACCGACGGTTGCTTCGTTGGTCAGTGTTGGCGAGATGACGTTGACCAGGCTCCAGGCGTAGCTCTTGCCGGGCTTCTTACGATATTGCGGCAAAACCGGGAAACTGTTGCCGGAGAAAATACCATAGCCCTGGCTCTCCTGCTGGCGGTCATCCACGTAGCGGAAGAACGCGTTTGCCTTGGGCCCGATGTTGAAGTCAACGCGAGCTACATACTGGTTTTTATAGAACGTGTAGGTGTCCTGAAAGTTGATCTGCTGCTCGTCGCCAAAGCCGTTGTTAAAGGTGGGGTGGTTAAAGGTGCCGTGATACCCAGGAGTGAAGTACTTGATCATCGCAGCATACTGGCTGTTGAACTGCGAGGCGGGGATGATATTGCCGGCATACGGAGTACCCGTCAGCACCTCGCCGACGGAGTCATATTTCACCGTTCCCGGCACAAACACCTGACCGTTTTGCACCAGGTTGCCATTGGTATCGCGGATCGGCGTACAGGTGGTGGTTCCGTTAAAGTCGCACATGTTTCCCGGCCGGTAGACGGGCGAAAGGTCGGCCTGCCCGTTAGGCGTGCCGATGCCAAGCATCGAAGGCTGCGGCATGGTGTAGTAGGTCCCGCCGTTGGGCCGGTTGGCGCGCGTCCCCTCATAATTGAAGAAAAAGAACGCTCTCTTGTTGCTTCGCGGCGAGACTTTCGGGATGGGGATGTAGCCGCCAATGTTTCCGCCGAACTGGTTGTATTTCAAATCTCCTCGCGGCAAACCGTCGTGGTTGCTGAACCAGTCATTCGCGTTGTAATCGGTGTTGCGGTTGAATTCGTATGCCGTCCCATGGAAGTGCTGGCCGCCGCTCTTGGTATTGACCAGAATCATGACACCGGGGCTGCGACCATATTCCGCGTTGAAGTTGCCGGTGAGGGTCTTGAATTCGCCCACGGCGTCGATGCTGAGATTGGTGTATTCGCCATCATTGGCGCCTACGTCGGTGTTGATCACGCCGTCGAGAAAGAAGTTGTTGGCCGTACCGCGCATTCCGTTTACGTAAAAATCGTCGGTCTGATTGAAGACCAGGCGAAATTGAGAGTTGTTGTTGGTCACCACGCCGGGCAGCGTTGTCATGAGCGACTCAAAGTCACGGCCATTCAGCGGCTGCTCCGTTACTTGTCGCTGGTCAATGACGGCCGAGTTATTCGAGGTCGCAGTGTCGATGAGGGGCTGCTCGGTATTCACGGTTACGGTCTGCGAAGCCTGGCCCACACTCAACGGCACCTGGCCCAGGTTGAGGCTCTGGTCCTGATCGAGCACCACACCACTTCGGTCCAGTGCCTGCATTCCAGGGGCGCTTACTTTGACCCTATAGGTGGCGGGCGGGACGTTGAGCGCGCGGAATGTGCCACTGGCATCCGAGGTCGTTTCGCGGGTCAGGTCGCCCGTCGCCTGATTGATGATCTGTACCTGCGCTCCGGGTATCGCAGCGCCAGACGGGTCGACGACGGTGCCCGTAATCAGTCCGGTTTGTGCGTGCAGCGTGGAGCCGGGGAAAAATACGCCAAGCAATACCAGCAGAAGGAGCTGGAAGAAAAAAGAAGGCTTGAGCAGGTGGTTTTTGGTGCTGGCTAATTTTTCGACTCGAACGTCAAAAAGATGGGTGGTGAATATCTGGGCCGGACACAAGGCACAACTCTGCGGCAACTTCTCGCGTCGCATCATTCCTCCAAAGGACCAAGAACTGGGATTTGCTGTCTTTACTGCCTTAACGCGGCCGCGCTGAGCAGGTCGTTCGGCGATCAAGATGTTTCAGAACGTGCGAGAACACGTTTAATCGACCGACGGAAGATTACCGAACAGTACACAGCAATGTCAACATCACGCAGGTGTGCTTAATCGTTTCTTTAAAGGCTTTTATGACATCAAAGCGAAGGGGGTAGTGCCTGGTACAGAACGAAACTAATTCTTGATCAGTGACGTCCCTGCAGCCTTTGACGATGCAATAAAAAAAGCCGGACCCATAGTTGTGGGTCCGGCTTTGGAGTTAGGGTGCTAGTTAAAAGTAGAACTTGCCCGCAAGCTGCAATACGCGGGGATCACGCGCCGAGGTAATCTGCCCCGAGCTGCCAGCATTCGCGCCAGAGAAAGGGGTGCCGGAAGTCGGCGCAGAGAGGCTATTGTTGATGTTTGCCCATTGTGTGTGGTTGAAGACGTTGTACGCCTCGAACCTCAACTGGATGCGTGTGTTTTCAGTGAAGTTGAAATTCTTAAATAGTGACATGTTGAAGTTCAGTATCCCTGGACCGTAAATCGAGTTGCGGTGGAAGTCGCCAAAGCTGCCAGGAGCCGGTGAGGCAAAAACCGCAGGGTTATACCACATCGGCAATTGCCCCGTAGGTTGACTGTGACTGTGCGAGGTCGTGATTTGACCGCCGAGATAGTCTGGACGAATGTGGCCAAACCCCCCGTTACCCAGGTTTCCACTCGATTTGAGATCGCAGGCATCATCCGTAGGGCTGTCGCCATTGAGGCATGGGCTTCCGCTCCAGAATTGCGTAACCCCTGAATACTCCCAACCGCCGGCCGTGAGCTGCACCAACTTACTAGACCCCTTGAAATTGGGGAGGTCGTAGACATATTGGAAGTTGAAGACATTCCTGCGGTCGAAACCGGAGGGACCGTAGAACTTTTTCAATTGGGTGTAATCCGGAATGACGTTCTGTTGGTTATCAGTGTCCTCCAGATCGATCGATTTGGACCAGGTGTAGTCCGTATTGATCGTCAACGTGTTGCTAAATCTGCGGGTCAGCTGGACCTGCAAGCCGTTATAGGCGCTGTTCGCTCCAAACCGCGTGTAGTTGATGGAGCTGTAGGCCTTGTAGGGAAGAATTGCAGCGGACACGTTGTTTACGCTCGAAAGAATCGGGGTGCTTGTGGTCAGCCCGAGCGGCAGCTGTTCTAATTCCTGAACGTACACCTGGTGCCGGCTAGTGTTTCCAACGTAGCCAATATTGAGGACTAGCTGGTAGGGAAATTCTCGTTGCACGCTCAGGTTGTAGCCGTAAGTTGTGGGAATCTTGCCGTTTATATCCGGCGACAGGATACCTCCCGCCGGGGTTAGCGGAGCTCCGTTGGCGAGCGAGGGAGAAATATTCGCGATGTTGCCGCCGTAGATGGTCGGAGTGTAAACCGTGGGAGGATTGCTGATGCCTCCGAAGTTGAAGATGTTCTGTTGGAAGCGTTCGAAAAAGACACCCATACCACCACGAAGCGCCGTCTTGCCATCTCCAAACACGTCGTAGGCAAACCCAATGCGAGGTCCGAAGTTGTTCCAACGGAAATTTTGGCCACCCTTTGGCAATCCGGCGGTTCCCTCCCGCACCATTCCGTTGTAAGGATCGCCGGAGCCAGAAATGATGGAACCCTGCGTCGGCGCCTGGCCCGGAATATTCGGCGCAATATTGATCTGCACGGCGTTCGCCGGGTTGTAGGCACTGGGTACAAAATAGTACTGGTGATATTGTCCGGTCGTGTAGGTGGGCCCGATAAATTCGTAACGAAGACCGTAATCCAATGTGAGCCTGGGCTTTGCCTTCCACGTGTCCTGAACGTAACCCTCGTATTGGAAGAAATGGAAGTGGCCGAAGGCAAAGATGTTCGATTGGCTTACCGTGGTGTAGTTCCCGAGTAGCGTATTGGCGATTCCAGAGTTGCTGTTGTTCGCATTCTGGTTACTCGGACCAAAGTTCAGGTTTGGATTCTCGGTCCAGGTTCCTTCCTGGCCATTTTCGTTCAAGTCAGCAAAGAGGCCGAACTTGATCACATGGTTGCCCCATATCTTAGTCACGTCATCCGTGGCGACAACCGTGTTGCCGGTAGAAGTCCACCCGGAAGGAAAGGGGCTGATGTTGATGTAGGGGCTTGATTCGCCGGTGTTGATATTAGGAGCAAGATCGTGCGTATTGGTCGAGGGATAAATGTCGCTGAAGTTGAAGCCGAGGGTACCTTTGTCATACAAGGCCTTGGAGGTACCCGGGACGATATCCACTACCTGCGTCAAATGCAACCAGCCCACGGTAGCCTCGTTGGTCAGGGTCGGTGAGATGACATTGACCAAGCTCCAGGCGTAGCTCTTTCCCGGCTTCTTGCGGTACTGGGGCAGAACGGGGAAACTATTGCCGGAGAAAATGCCGAAGCCCTGGCTCTCTTGTTGCCGGTCGTCGACGTAACGGAAGAAGGCATTGGCTTTCGGTCCGAAGTTGTAATCAACGCGGGCCACGTACTGATTCTTATAGAAGACGTACGTATCCTGAAAATTGATCTGTTGCAAATCGCCAAACCCGTTGTTAAAGGTTGGGTGACTAAAGCTGCCGCGGTAGCCGGGGGTAAAGTACTTGATCATGGCGGCGTACTGGCTGCTGAACTGCGACGCCGGGATGATATTTCCCGCGTAGGGTGTGCCTGTCTGGACTTCGCCAACCGAGTTATACTTGACCGTTCCCGGCAGAAAGACCTGGCCGTTCTGGACCAGGTTGCCATTGGTATCGTGAATCGGTGTGCAGGTTGTGGTTCCATTGAAGTCGCACATGTTGCCCGGGCGATAAATCGGGGCAAGATTCGCTGCTCCGTTCGGAGTACCAATACCAAGCATCGAGGGCTGCGGCATGGTGTAGTAGGTGGCGGCGGCTCCGCCTGGATTGCCGTTAGGCCGATTGGCGCGCGTACCCTCGTAGTTGAAGAAGAAGAAGGCCTTTTTATTGTCTCTCGGCGAAAACTTCGGGATGGGAATGTAGCCGCCTATGTTTCCTCCGAATTGATTGAACTTGAGCTGAGGTCGCGCAGATCCGGAGTGGTTACTGAACCAGTCATTTGCGTTGTAGTCCGTGTTGCGGTTGAACTCATAGGCGGTTCCGTGGAAGTGTTGGCCACCGCTCTTGGTATTGACGAGGATCATGACGCCCGGACTGCGGCCGTACTCTGCATTGTAGTTACCGGTGAGGGTCTTGAATTCGCCCACGGCATCGATGCTCAGGTTGGTGTATTCGCCGTCGTTCGCTCCCACATCGGTGTTAATCACGCCGTCGAGGAAGAAGTTGTTCGCGGTCCCGCGCATGCCGTTCACGTAAAAGTCGTCGGTTCCATTAAAAACCAGCCGGAACTGCGAGTTATTATTCGTGAGCACGCCTGGGAGTGTGGTCATTAGCGATTCGAAGTCTCTGCCGTTCAGCGGCTGCTCAGTCACCTGGCGCTGGTCAACGACGGCTGCGTTGCTTGAAGTGGCCGTGTCGATCAAGGGCGTTTGCGTACTAACGGTCACGGTCTGCGTGGCTTGTCCGATGGTTAACGAGATTGGACCCAGGCCTAGGGTCTGGTCCTGATCGAGCACTACGCCGTTTCGGTCCAACTCTTCCATCCCGGCGGCGGTCACTTTGACTTTGTAGGTGGCAGCGGGCACGTTCAGTGCGCGAAAGGAGCCGCTGCCGTCAGAGGTGGCCTCGCGCGTCAAATCGCCGGTTGCCTGGTTAATGATCTGGACCGAAGCTCCGGGTATCGCGGCGCCCGATGGGTCGACCACCGTGCCTGTGATGGAGCCTGTCTGGGCGTGCAATTTGGCGCCGGAGAAAAACGCGGCGAGGAGTGCCAGCAATGCGAGTGGCAGGATGAGACCCGGCTTGAGAAGATGCCGTTCGCGGCTGAGGTTGTCTTGTGGGTTTTGGACGAAATTGAATTGGGTTGGGTAGAAGGCAGCACACTGCCTCAACTGCCGATAGCGTCGCATAAAACCTCCAAAAAGGAACAACAAAATCTGCTTTGATTGACTTACTATCTTGATTCGCTTACAGAAACGTTTCTTTGTGCTGAAGAAACGTTTTCTGCAGCTCGCCCGGCATCGAGTAAACCGCACCCTACACAGGGCTGTCGATGGTTCGTTTCCTACGTTTCGTCGCGTGAAATGTGCCGCCGTCATCCAGCGGTTGCCTGGTTGATTCTTTGGACCTGGGCTCCAGGTACGGCCGCTCCAGACCAGCCCATGAACAACAAACGCTTTCGCATTCGCCTGTTCCTGGTATCGTTACCAGTCGGATTTCTATAATAAGGAAATAACGCTTGTCAAGAGAAACTTCTTGGATTCGCCTGCACGCATTTCTCTCCAATGAAATCAATACCAGCAAGCATCTTGAGCGAGCCCATTTACCTCACAAGAAGGGCATTGTGAGCGCGAACTGATACCGTTATCAGAACAATGTCGGTATCCGAGGGCGAAAGCGGTCTCGGCGACCTCGCGATTGGCACTGCAAGAGCAAGCGTCTATGCCAAGAGGACACAAGACTGTCGCCACCGCCGCCGATGTTGCGCGGGAGTGTGGGGTTGGCGGCGTGACCGTGTCGCGGATGGGAAATTCTATCCGCCAGCCGTGCGGCTGCGAACCTCCTCCGAAATTGGCCTGACGTTCTTGCTTACGAGAAACGGCTGCGCTCAAATCCAGGAACGCCGGAGGGTACTACTCCGGCTAAGTCGCGAGAACTCGCGGACTCCGGTGCTTTCGACCGGAACGTGCGAGGCAGGGCCATGGGCCAAACGCACTCAACAGAACGTTTCAGTTGGTTGCAAAATCGTTTCTGTAAATGCTCCGGCCCAAGTGGACTCCACTCCTGGTAAGCCTGTCAAGCATTTTTTTGTTCTTGAAAGAAGCGGCTGTGGATAACAATGGAGCGGGGATTTCGAACGATCACTAAAAACACGCTGTCTCTTTGACAAGGCACGAACGAGATGCAACACTCCCTTACGGTACGCACCCTTGAGCAGCAGAAAAACACCCGAAAGAGATGAGCCTGTAACGCTACGAAAGTTAGCGAATCATCTCGGTTTATCGCTAACGACGGTCTCGGTAGTGGTGAGCGACGCGCCAGCTGCGCAGGCGATCCCGCTGGCCACCAGAAAACGGATTCTTGCCGCAGCCAGTGAGCTGCACTATCGGCCTAATTATTTCGCTCGATCGCTGCGTAAGAAGCGCAGCATGTCGGTCGGCGTGCTGGTCGCTGAAATGAGCGAGGGCTACTTCACGCTGGTGATGAATGGCGTCGAAGAGTACCTGGTGGCGTCGAAGTATTTCTACCTGTTGGCCGCTCATTACTGGCAGCCGGAGCTGATCGAGGAATATCCGAAGATGTTGCTCGAACGATCGGTGGATGGCCTCCTGCTGGTTAACACGCCAACGCCCTCGCGAGTGCAAGTGCCGATCGTGTCCGTTTCCGGGCATCAAACCGTGGAAGGCGTGACAAACATCCGCCTCAACCACAAGCTTGCGGCCCGTCTCGCACTGAAGCACCTGGCTGACCTCGGCCACCGCCGAGTGGCGTTCATGAAGGGACAGGAGCAGACGGTCGACACCGACTATCGCTGGAAGGAGATTATGGGGATGGCCCGGGCCTGCGGCATGGAGCTTCATCCGGAGCTGCTCATCAAGTTGACCGAGAACAGTTGGTCACCTGCCCTGGGGTATGGCCCGGTGAAAGCGCTGCTGTCGCGCACACGCGATTTCACTGCGCTGTTCGCGTTCAATGATATCGCTGCTTTCGGCGCCATACGAGCTTTGCATGAAGCCGGCCTGCGGGTGCCGGATGACGTGTCTGTCATTGGCTTTGACGACGTGCTCAGTGCTCCCTTTGGTATTCCGAGCCTGACTACGATCCGCCAGCCACTTCGTGAAATGGGGAGGATGGGCGCTGAGTCTCTGCTCAATCGAATCAATCATCCCAAAGCGACTTACCCTCAGCAGGTGATCGTGCAACCGGAACTGGTTGTGCGGGAATCAACAGCGAAGGCCCAGTGCCTCTCGGTTGTAGAGAAACGAAGGTAGCCCCCCGCGGGGGCTTAGGTTTTGTATCAGGGCACGAGTTTAAAGTCTGCGCGAGAAGTCCCGCTCAAGCCTAAGCATTCGGGAAGACCGAGAGGCGCACCGCAGATCCCTCCACTACGCTACGCTTCGGTCGGGATGACAAAGTTGTTTGGGCACGCTAAGTATAGTTTCCAAGATGAATTGTCATCCCGACCATAGCGTAGCGTAGTGGAGGGATCTGCGGTG
>Ga0302326_10008803_pt1 | contig 22189 bp, 18 predicted proteins | sample Palsa_T0_3_FD_202264 | JGI IMG/M metagenome (GOLD analysis project Ga0302326, IMG submission 202264) | Peat permafrost microbial communities from Stordalen Mire near Abisko, Sweden - Palsa_T0_3 | ecosystem: Environmental > Terrestrial > Soil > Palsa > Peat permafrost | place: Sweden: Abisko... | reverse complement strand
CGGAGCCCCCGCGGGAGGCATAGCTAAGGTTGCCGGAATTGCCGTCGGGTCAGCCTCCATTTTTTGCCGCCGGAGCTGCTTGCTGTGTAACAATTTGCAGACTTTGGCGCCGCGAGGACAACGTGCGCGGCTCGGGCGAGGTGAAGCATGGGCGTCAGGGTAAGAACGCTTGTCCCATTGCGAAGTGCGGCCGCTGTCTTCTTCCTCTTCATTCTCTTCATTGTGGTGCCTTATCGAGTCGGCCTTGCGCAGTCCAGCGCCAACCTCCCGGCTGCTAGCCCCGCCCACGGCCCCCTACTTACATTGAAAGATGCCGTGCAATTGGCCTTGAAACAGAATCCCGGGGTCTTGATTGCCAGGTTACTGTCGCTCGAAAGCGGCCGCAATCAGCAGATTGCACGGTCGGCTCTGTTGCCTCAGGGAAGCGTTGCTGCGAATGGGGCGATAGTGCAGTACAACATTGAATCCATCGAGAAGGCGCCGAAACGCGCGGCGGCTGGACCTTTTCAATATATTGAAGCGGGCCCTTCGTTTTCGCAATTACTCCTCGACCTTCCACTGATCAGAAACTACCAGGCCGCTCGCGAGAGTGTTCGTCAAACGCTCGCAGAAGAGAGCGTAGCTCATGAGGACGTGATCTCCTCGGTAGTAACTCAGTACCTCAACGTGCTCCGCGCCTTTGCGGTTTACGATGCCGCCAAATCGCGCGTCGCTCTTGCCCAGCGGCTCTATGATCAAGCGGTGAATCTGCAAACGACGGGTATCGGGCTGAATATCGACACCACTCGTGCGGAAGTGGAGTTGCAGAATGAAAAACAAACCCTGATCGACGCGGAGACTTCGACGCACACTACGATTTACGTTCTGGCTGAGTTGCTCGATCTTCCGCGCGACCAGGAACCTGTCGTAGCGGACAAGCTCCAGTTTTTCGATTTGCCGGAAGTTGACAGGACGGCCGCTATTACCAGCGCGCTGGCCGATCGTCCCGAGATCCGAGCGCAGGCCTCGCAGGAACGCATAGCCAATCTCGAACGCAAGTCGGCGAGCGAGCAGCGCCTGCCGGAGATCGATTTCAGCGGATTCTGGTATTACCAGGGCGCGAACTTCAACAACGGTATTCCCGCCTACCTCTACCAGATCAGCTTTTCTGTTCCGCTTTTCACTGGCGGCCGAATCCGGGCGCAGGTGGCGGAAGCCGATCTCGAGCAACAGCGAGTTGCCCAGAACCGGCACGTGCTGGAAGCGCGGATCATTCGTGAAGTGAAGTCGGCCATCGACGAGATGGACGCTGCGCGCCAAGCGGTTGACGTGGCGAACTTGGGGCTTCAGTTGGCCAACGATGAGGTAGCGCAGGCCGGGCGCCGCTTCGCTGCCGGCGTCACCACCAACGTCGAGGTCATCACCGCCCAGGACGCCCTGGCGCGCGCAAACAATAATCAAATCGACGCCCTCTACCGTTTTAACGAATCCCGAGTGAATCTCGCTCAAGCGATGGGCGATGTGGAAAATACTTATGCCAAGTGAAGACAGATGTGAAGGCAGATCCCGCGTATGAGCACTCCGATTACACCTGCCGCTCCCGCGGCGCCGCCTGATCCGCCGGCGCCCCTGGCACCGCCGCGACGGGCCGACCAAACGCTTTCCTTTACAGCATCAGCCGGTAAATCGCTTCGTGACCTTCCGCGATGGGCGAAGTTCACACTGATTGGACTGTTCGTTCTTGCCCCAATCGGCCTTTACGTCTGGATGGGGCATGTCGAGACCGACGATGCGCAAGTGGATGCCCACATCACCGCTGTGGCGTCGCAGGTTTCCGGATACGTTGTGGCTTTGATGATCGACGACAATGTTCCCGTCAATGAAGGGGACGTGCTGGTGCAGATCGATCCGCGGGAATATAAAGCGCAGGTCGACCAGGCCAAGGCTGCGCTCGACCTCGCGGAAGCGGAGGCGCAATCAGCCCAGCTTTCGATCGGGCTGACCCGCGGAACCACCACACACAGCACGGGGGGTGCGGCGGCGCAGCAGCAATCCGACGCTGCGGACTACGCCATGGCTCAAGCCCAGCTGCAACAAGCCGCGACTGCGAATTTGCTCCAGGCAAAGGCGCAGGTCGCCTCCAAGAGCGCTACCAACGAACGCGCCCAAGCCGACCTCGAGCGCTACAAGCCGCTGCTGCAAACCGGCGATGTTTCCAAGTTTCAATTCGACGCCGTCGAAGCCACCGCGCGGGTCGCCCAAAACGATCTGGCGGCCGCCGAGCAGCAACTCGCGGCGGCACAGCAGGGCGTAGAGATCGCGCAAGCCAGCGCGAACTCGTCGAAGGCGCGATTGGCCCGGTCGCAATCCCTCCTGCTGGAGTCGAAGGCCCGCGAGCAACAAGTCCCCATCACGGAAGCGACGTACAAGTCGGCGCAAGCGGCCGTCGAGCGCTCCAAAGCTCTGTTGGATCAGGCTGAGCTCAACCTCGGTTACACCACGATTACAGCGCCGATTTCCGGGCAGGTCACGCAGAAGACCGTAAATCTCGGGCAATACGTCATCCCCGGCAACTTGCTCTTCACTCTTGTGCCTCTCGACCAGATTTATATCACCGCAAACTTCAAGGAAACTCAAATGGCGCACGTACGCCCCGGGCAGCGCGCCAGAGTCCACGTGGATACCTATGACCGCGATTTCAATGGCGTCGTGGACTCCATTGCTGGCGCGGCCGGCTCCCGCCAGGCGCTTCTGCCTCCGCAGAACGCCACCGGTAACTTCATCAAGGTCGTGCAGCGTATTCCGGTAAAAATTCTGGTAAAGCAGAGCAAGGACCCGCGTCTCCAGTTGCGTCCGGGGATGAACGTGGAAGCTACTATCTACACTCGCTGAAAGGACCGGAGTCTGATGAGTTTTTTTGCCGGCGGCGTTCCACTTGAAGAATGGGAGGTCGAATACGGCGAACGCGTCAGCCGGTCGATCGCCGAGCTTTCGGAGAATCGCAAGCTCCTCATCATGCTCAGCGTCGGCCTAGTCGCGGGAATCGAGGTTGCGAATCGCCTTTCAATCAACGTAATACTTCCGGATTTGCAAGGAAACGTCGCGGGCAGTTCCGACGACGTCAGTTGGGTGCTCATTCTCTACAATCTCGGATTCTTGTGCTCCATGGCTCTAAGCGCCTGGATGACGCGCGTGATGGGCGCCCGCCGTCACTTGCTGTCGAGTCTCGCGGTGTACGCTGTGGGAGTACTAGGTAGCTTTCTGAGCGAGCATAGCCTGACGCTCCTCCTCATTTCTCGCGTCATCATGGGATTCGGGGGCGGCGCTTTTTTTGTGCGCAGCGTGATTCTTTCGCGCATGATGTTTCCTCCCGGCAAGACCCGCATCTTCGCTCTCACTTGCTTGTACGTCGAATTCACTTTCTTCGAGGTACTTTATCCCACTGCCATGGGATGGATTAGCGATTCGATGCACTGGAACTATGCCTTCCTTTTGGATCTTCCGTTTCTGGCCATTGGGGCATTCATGATCTGGAAATACGTCCCCTGGGGATATCTCTACCTGCGCAGCGAGAAATCGTACGTGGATCTGTGGGGCGCTGGCCTGCTGATCGCCGGGTTGTCGTCTCTGCAGATTGCCCTCAGCCGCGGCCAGCGCGACGAATGGCTCGATTCGCGATTTATCGTGATCACCCTGTCGATGGCGCTCTTTTGTTTTATGGTTTTTCTCTGGTGGGACTGGAGGCCGGAGAATCCAGCGCCCGTTTTGCACTTACGCCTCATCTGGAGATACCTTCCGTTGCGCGCTTCACTTATGGTGATCATGGTCGTCGGCGCGATCCTGGGGGCCGGTCTGTTCGTCCTTCCGCAATACCTGCGCCACGTGCAGGATTACAGCGCGACCCAGACGGGCGGGTTCGTATCGGTCTACACCGCCGGCCTGGGCATCGGTTTGGTGGTTTTCTTGCGCTACTTCGTACCGCGGTTCGGGGGCACCAAAGCAGTCATTTTCGGTGCGCTGCTGATGTTCGCGTGCTGCGTCAACTTCGTCTATATCTGGACGCCCACCACCCCGACATTGGTCTTGTTGCCCTCGGTTTTCTTCCAGGGTTTTGCGCTGGGGCCCATGGTGTTGGGCGCCGCTGTAATGTCAACCGGCCAGGCAGCCATTTCCGAGTTAAACGACATTTCCACCAGCTTCTTTTTTGTTCGGCAACTCGGAAACACGTTTGGAGTTACGGCCGCAACCGTCCTGTTCGACTACCGCACAACCTTGCACTCCTCGCGCCTGGAGGATGTCGCCAACCGCCTGGACCCGACGCTTCAGTCGACACTCGCGCAATACTCGTCGATCATCGCGCGAAATGGGGGCGCAGGCAGCAATCCTGATCTCGGCGCCCTGCAGCTCTTCCAGTCGAACGTGATTACGCAGAGTCAGCTGCTCTCCTACATCGATATTTTCTTCGGGCTGGCGGTCCTGAGCGCTCTCATCCTGCTTCTGCTCCTTATCGCGCGCCCCAAAAGCACGCCAAGCGCGGTGTTGCATTTCCATCTATGGTAGTCGAGACATGGCTTCTCCCGCACAGATGGCGACAGGCTGATCTGCGGTCTTAGCGAAGTGTCAACATCTGAACAGTTGGCGGCCTACTGGCAGAGTAACGCCGGCACAGGGCTCCTCTTTCTCGGCATAAACCACTTCTTTTCAAGTACCTGCCCGGGGATTTCCTTTGGATGGCGAACTGCTTTTTGATTGTGGCCAAGCGCCAGATTAGGGCAGAACCCATGAGTTATAGCGAACAAGCTCGGAGGGTGGCCAGCAGGGCAGCGGGTATCGCAGTGCTGCTTGCGGGCTTCTTGCTCGCCGCAAACCTTTGCTATGGCGCCCCCACGAATACTTCCCAGATTCCCAGTATCTTCAGACCGGAATCGACGCCCGCCGACTCGATTTTTCGGTTGTCGCTATTGGTGCTGTCTATCACCGGCGTCATCTTCCTGGTTGTCTTCGGCTTGCTGGTATATTCCGTCACGAAATACCGGAAGCGCGCCGGTGACGATGGCCGTGAGCCTCCACAGGTGTATGGCAGCAATCAGGTAGAACTCGCCTGGACGGTGATTCCGGTGCTCATCGTGCTGGTGCTGTTCCTGGCCACCGCTCGCGTGATCCGTTCCGTTCAGGATGCTCCCGAACCGGGCGGAGCCATCGAAGTCACCGCGATCGGCCACCAGTTCTGGTGGGAATTTCGATACCCGGCCCTCGGTGTGGTCACCGTAAACGAGCTCCACGTTCCGGTCAGCAGTTCCTCGCATCCTACGCCTACCTTCATCACGTTGTTGTCCGCGGACACCCACCACAGCTTCTGGGTGCCAAGGCTGGCAGGGAAGACGGACTTGATTCCAAACCGCGTGAACCATATGTGGATCGATCCCCACGAGACGGGCCTTTACCTCGGCCAGTGTGCGCAGTACTGCGGAACGCAACACGCCAAGATGTTCTTGCGCGTCTACGTGGATTCAAAGGAGCAGTTCGACCAATGGATCCAAGAACAGCGAAAACCGGCTCTGGCCAACGACTCAGCAGACGAAGGCCGTAGAATTTTTGAAACCACCGCTTGCGTGAATTGCCACACCGTCTCCGGAACGGCAGCGGCGGGGCGTTTCGGTCCGGACCTGACCCATCTGATGAGCCGCTCGACGATTGCAGCGGGTGCCGCGGAAAACACCCCGGAAAACCTCAAGATGTGGATACAAAATCCCGATATTTTCAAACCGGGTTCGCTCATGCCCGCCATGCAGCTGAACGAAAAGGACTTGGACGCGCTTACCGCGTACCTCGTGACGCTTCGATGAGAGTGAGGAAGTAGCGCATGTCATCGGAAACAATCGCGCTCAGCGCAACAGGCCCCGATGCACAGCCGATTGGCGACCGGCTCCACAGCTGGGTCACCACCGTGGATCATAAGAAACTGGGGATCCTCTACATTCTCTACGCTCTCCTGTTTCTCGTAATTGGCGGTATCGAAGCGTTGATTATGCGGATACAGCTCATCGTTCCGGAGAACCAGTTCGTTTCGCCTCAAGTCTTCAATCGCATGTTCACGATGCACGGGACCACGATGATCTTTTTCGTGGCTATGCCGATCCTATTCGGTTTCGGCACCTACTTGATTCCCCTGATGATTGGCGCTCGAGACATGGCGTTTCCGCGACTGAACGCTTTGAGCTTCTGGCTGACCGCTTTCGGAGGATTGCTTCTTTACTTCAGTTTTATCGGAGGGAACGGTCTTTACGGGGCCGGGAACGCACCGGACGTAGGATGGTTTGCCTACGCACCATTGACAGCACGTGCTTTCTCACCGGGGCATAGCACCGACTTCTGGACCTTGGGACTACTCGTCTCCGGTATCGGCAGCATCGGAACGGCCGTCAACTTTATCACTACGATCGCGTGCATGCGGTGCCCGGGCATGACTCTCGGGAAGATGCCGCTGCTGGCGTGGCTGAACTTGATCATGGGCGGAATGGTCATCCTGGCCGTATCGCCACTGACCGCAGCTCAGATCATGCTCTGCATCGATCGCTATCTCGGCGGGCACTTCTTTGACACCCAGGCGGGAGGCTCCGCAACCCTTTGGATGCACTTCTTTTGGATCTTCGGTCATCCGGAGGTTTACATCCTGATCGTCCCTTCGTTCGCTTTCGCTTCTGAAATCATCCCGGTGTTCTCCCGTAAACCAATTTTCGGATATCCGGTGATGGTCGCCGCGACCATCTGTATCGGGTTCATCAGCTTCAGCGTTTGGGCACACCACATGTTTACGATCGGGATGAATTCCTATAGCAACACCTTCTTCACGATCACCACGATGATCATCGCCGTTCCGACCGGGATCAAGATCTTCAACTGGATCGGGACGATGTGGGGCGGGAAGATTCGTTTTCGAGCTCCGATGCTGTTCTGCATCGGTTTCTTGTTCCAATTCCTGATTGCGGGTCTGACAGGCATCATGCTCGGCGCATCACCATTCGACTGGCAACTCGGCAACTCCTACTTTGTGGTCGCGCATTTTCATTACGTCATCGTAGGAGGAATCCTCTTCACAGTCTTTGGAGCCTTTTACTACTGGTTCCCCAAGATGAGTGGCCGGATGTACAACGAGACGCTTGCGAAATGGCATTTCTGGCTGTTTCTCATCGGCTTCCATCTGACTTTCGATTTCATGCACGTTCCCGGAATTTTGGGGATGCCCCGCCGGATCTACACCTACGAGCCTGGCCGCGGATGGGAGATCTGGAATCTCCTCGTGACCATCGGCGTGTTTTTTCAAGCCCTCGGTGTCCTTGTGTTTGTCATCAACCTTCTGTTGGCGCTCCGGAAGGGCGAGCCTGCCGGGAACGATCCCTGGGATGCGTGGACGCTCGAATGGTCCACAACTTCGCCGCCACCCGAATACAACTTTGCCACCATCCCCACGGTTTGGAGCCGGCGTCCGCTCTGGGACATCAAGCATCCGGAAGATCCGGATTGGAAATATGAATAAACGGGAGACTTCGATTGAGCAGCGTGGCGCAAACATCGGTTAGGCCTGAGTGGGTGCTCCCCTCGCGCGGGCGCGTAGGGATGACTTGCCTGATCGCCGCTGAAGCCGCGATCTTCACGATATTTGTGGTGGCCTATCTTTTTTATATCGGCAAGGACATATCAGGGCCTACGCCGAAAGAGGTGCTCAAATTTCCCCTCATAGCTACCATCTGCCTGCTCTCCAGTAGCCTGACCATTCATCTCGCTGTGCGCGCCCTGCGAAACGCATACGTCGGCGCCTTTGGATTGTGGTGGTTCGTGACAATGGCTCTGGGGACCATTTTCCTGACTGGAACGGGCCTCGAGTGGCATCGCTTGATCTTCGAACACGGCCTGACCATCAGCACAAATCTTTTCGGAACAACGTATTACTCGCTTGTAGGCTTGCACGCCTTTCACGTGACGGCCGGGCTCCTCGCAATCGTCCTGGTTATGATTCTCACCCTCTTAGGCAAGGTCAAGCCGGAGCACGGCGAGCGCGTCGAAGTCTTCTCGTTGTATTGGCATTTTGTCGATGTGATCTGGGTGATCGTTTTCACCGTGGTCTACGTTATCGGCCGATAGGGGAGTGGATCAGATGTCCACAACGTCACAGCCCGAAGCACCGCATACCAGGCGAGGATCGGTCACCCTGCCAGCTCCTACCGCATGGCCCATCATTTTCGCGTGCGGTATCACTTTGCTCGTAGGCGGGATCGTCATGAACCCTTCGGTCAGCATTCTCGGAGCGATACTCGCAGTGACCGCGTCCGTCGGCTGGTTCCGCGATGTGCTCCCGCACGAGAAGGAAGAAACGGTACACGTAGCAGCGGAAATACCTGCGGTCATTTCCACATCCCAGCGCGTAGTCGAAAGGCTATCCGTAGCGCCTGAACTTCCTCGCGCCCTGCTTCCTCTCGAAACCTATCCAGTCTCGGCGGGCGTCAAAGGGGGCCTCGCCGGCGCGGTGGGAATGGCGGTACTTGCATGCCTTTACGGTCTCTTGAAGCAAGGCAGCATTTGGTATCCCATCAACCTGCTCGCTGCCACAGCCTATAGTCAGTCACTGCAATTCGGAACGACATCTCTCAACGCATTCCATCTGGACAGCTTCTTGGTTGCTTCTGGCATTCATCTGCTCACGTCTCTGCTGGTCGGTCTGCTGTACGGAGCCATGCTGCCAATGTTGCCAAGCCGCCCAATTCTTCTGGGGGGCATCATCGCGCCGATTCTCTGGACGGGGCTGCTCCGCAGTTTCTTGGGGCTTATAAACCCCCTCCTGAATCAGCTCATCAGCTGGCCGTGGTTCATCGCTTCGCAGTTTGCTTTCGGGATCGTGGCAGGACTTGTTGTGGTGCGACAGGCGCGGGTGCGCACCCGGCAGTTCGCGCCCTTCCTTGCCCGGGCGGGCTTTGAGGCTCCCGGGATGATGAAAGAAAGATCCGGGAAGGATGGGCCTTCATGAGGTTGCACGTCCTCCTCCTGACAGCCGCGGCTTTCTCCGCGCTTGGTTTGTGCGGATGCGGCAGTGCGCCCGGGCGGCCGGCTCCCGGGGATATCCCAATTATCCCCAACGCCATTTCAGACTTCACTGTCTTGTATCAGCACAACTGTTCCGGCTGCCACGGAACTGAAGGGAAGGGCGGAGCCGCTATCGCTCTTGGCAATCCCGTGTACCTGGCAATTGCGGACGACGCCGTCATGCGCAATGCGGCGTCGAATGGAATTCCCGGAACGTCGATGCCTGCTTTTGCCCAGAGCGCGGGCGGCATGCTGACCGACCAGCAGATCGACGTGATCATTCGTGGCATTCGCGACCGTTGGTCGAAGCCGGACGCCTTGCATGGCGCCAACCCCCCGCCGTACTCCTCCCCCAGCGCGGGTGATGCCTCACGGGGCTCGGTCGTCTATGCCGCGTATTGTTCGTCGTGTCACGGCGTCGGGCGCCAGGGCGGACAAAAGGCAAGCTCGATCGTCGATGGATCATTCCTAAGTCTGATCAATGACCAGGAACTTCGAACGATTGTGATCGTCGGACGCCCCGAATTGGGAGCTCCCGATTGGAGGGACGACATCCCCGGGAAGCCGATGTCGGCCGAGAACGTCTCGGATGTGGTGGCATGGCTGGCCTCCCACCGCCCCACACTTTCGGGCCAACTTTCCATACCACCCACGAAATCATTGGGAGAACGTCGATGACCCTACAGGGCGGACTTACCAGGCGTGATTTGTTCATGAAGATTGGACTCTTGGTTAATGGCATCGTGGGCGCGATTCTGGCGGTGCCGATCGTGGGCTACTTGCTCTCGCCTATTTCCCGCGAGCGCAAGGGGGCTTACGACGCGTGGGTCCCTCTCGGCGACCTCGAAAAGTTTCCTTCCGGTCAGACCCGCTTCGCCACATATCGGAATCCAGTTGTGAATCCTACGGACGGCGATACTGCGGATATTGCGTGCTGGGTTCGAAATGTCGATGGCCAATCTTTCCAGGTTTTTGCGGTCAATTGCGCTCATCTCGGCTGTCCCGTTCGCTGGTTCCCGCAATCCGGCCTGTTCATGTGCCCCTGCCATGGGGGGGTCTACTATCAGGACGGATCACGAGCTTCCGGCCCTCCGGAACGCGGACTTTTTGAATACGCTTACAAAATTGAGGACGGGAAGCTGCTGATTAAGACGGGCGAGATGCCCACACCCGGCCAAGCTTCAAACATCGGCGGGGAGAGACGGCCGTGCGCTTGATCGAATCCATCGGCCAGTGGCTGGATGCACGCCTTCAAATAGGTGGCGTCATCCGTGAGACCGCGGAGCATCGCGTTCCGCGCGAAACGGCCAGCTGGTTCTACGTTTTCGGCAGCGCTGCCTTCGTCGTGTTCATGCTTCAAATCGTGACCGGCATCCTGTTAGCACTCATCTACGTGCCGTCGGCCGGAGAGGCGTGGAGCAGCCTCCAGACCTTGAACCATAACGTTACCCTCGGCTGGTACATTCGAGCGCTTCACGGATGGGGCTCGGATTTCATGGTGGCGATTGTCTTAATCCATATGGTGCAGGTCTTTTTGTTTGGAGCATACAAATACCCGCGCGAACTCACATGGATTGTCGGTGTTTTTCTGTTGCTGGTAACCCTTGGCATGGCCTTCTCCGGCCAGGTTCTGCGATTCGATCAGGACGCCTACTGGGGCCTTGGAATCGGGGCATCGATCGCAAGCCGTGTCCCGTTTGTAGGCCCGCGGATCGTGAATCTGATGTTAGGCGGACCGATCATCGCGGGAGCGACCCTTTCAAGATTTTTCGCTCTCCATGTGTTCGTGATTCCCGGGCTTCTGATTGCTTTCGTGGCCGTTCATCTCCTGATGGTTGTAAAGATAGGAATTAACGAGTGGCCTATGCCTGGAAGAGTGGTCCGCAAGGCCACCTACGTGAAGGAGTATCACGAGCTGACGAAAAAGGAGGGTGTGCCGTTCGTTCCCGGCGCCATCTGGAAAGACCTTTTCTTCGCGGCTTTCATCCTGCTTTCACTTGCCGTGTGCGCTGCCTATTTCGGCCCGTTTGGCCCCTCGGGCCCGCCGGACCCCACGATCATTCAAACCGCGCCGCGCCCTGACTATTTCTTCCTGTGGCTTTATGCCGTGCTGTCGCTCTTGCCTCCGTCTATGGAAACTCCCGCCCTCCTGATCGGGCCGGTGGTTCTTATTCTTGCGCTCCTGGTTTTGCCCTTTGCTTTTGGCGAAGGCGAGAAGAGCTGGCAGCGTCGGCCCATTGCCGTGCTCACCGTTTTGTTAGCGGCGGTTTCGTTAGGCACATTCACGCATCTTGCTGAGAACGCTCCATGGAGCCCGGTCATGGATGCGTGGAGCGGGGTTCCCATCCCGGCTGAGTTTCTGCGGAACCGTTCGGCGCTCGAGCGGCAAGGTGCTCTCGTCTTTCAGTTGAAGCAGTGCCACAACTGCCACTCACTCGGCAATGAAGGCGGGAAACGTGGACCGGATCTGGACGCCGTGGCCGTGCGCTTGACACAGGATCAACTCGTTCGCCAAGTGATTCAAGGCGGCGGCAACATGCCTGCGTATGGCAAAAATCTGAGCCCTGCCGAGACGACGGCCCTTGTCGATTTCCTTGAGACGCTGCACCCCGCCGGACAATCGCCAGCGCGCGACGCTTCACGTGCCGTCGTGCTTGAGTCGGGTGCGACCACGCCGTCGGCCGCACCGTCGCCGGGTAACCCATAGAGGGCGCCCATAAGACTGCTATGACAGCCGATGCTCAAGCTCTGTTGCGATCGTGGTCGGCTCCCCTCGGAGTCGATCTGGCATTGTGCCTCGCCGGAGTAATTTACCTGCGCGGTTGGCGCCGTTTGCGCCAGGTTTTTCCTGGCCTGATTTCCGCGCGGCGGTGTGCGGCATTTTTGGCGGGGATTGTGTCGATCTGGATCGCGATTGGATCGCCCATAGAGGCATTCGACGATGTGTCGCTCACGATTCACATGGTGCAGCATCTTCTGCTCATGTCCATCGCTCCACCTTTGATTTTGCTCGGAGCGCCGGCGCTGCCTTTCCTTCGAGGGCTGCCGCAATGGGCGGCTCGGGGTATCGTGAGCCCAATTCTCAGGTGGAGTGTGCTGAAATCGGGCGCGCGCGCTGCCACGAATCCCGCATTCTGTTGGCTGGCTGCCACGTCAGCTCTGGTGGTGTGGCATATACCGTCCGTGTTCGAGCTGGCGTTGCGATCGGACTGGCTTCACGAATTCGAGCACGCCAGCTTTCTTGGCGCCGGTCTCCTTTTCTGGTGGCCGGTGATACAGCCTTGGCCGAGCACCGCCAGATGGCCTCGATGGTCCATTCCGCTATACCTTTTTTGTGCAACGCTTCCTTGCGATGCGCTTTCCGCGTTTCTCACTTTCTGCGACCGGGTTGTGTATCCGTCCTACCTTTCGGCGGCACCGCTCTTCGGTATTTCACCGCTCCAGGACCAGGAGCGAGCGGCCGCGTTGATGTGGGTTGCGGTGACGATTGTCTTTGTGGTTCCTGCCGTCATTGTGACGATGCAAATTCTTTCGCCTTCCCGGTTGCATCTTGCTGAGGAGACCCACAGTTCTTTTGGTGGAATCAGGAACGAGTCACTGGATGCCCCGAACTTGGAGGTGAGTTGACCATGGCATCCGAGCGGACCATTCTTGCGCTAAACGCGCCGGCTGGAACACGGGAGAAGCCGGCGGTTGGCGTTTATGCAATCGTTTCCGACTATTGGGCGTTGACGAAACCCGAGGTGAATCTTCTAATTCTGATCACTACATCCGCAGGTTATTTGGCCGGCCCCACAAGACCTGCTGGAATGCGAATCCTGCTTCTTCTCCGTACACTTCTGGGAACCTTGCTCGTGGCCGGTGGCACCGGTACGCTAAACCAGTTTCTTGAGCGCTCGTTCGATTCGCAGATGCGAAGGACGGCGCGGCGTCCTTTGGCGTCCGGGAGAATCGAAGCTCGTCACGTTCTCTGGTTCGGGATTCTATTATCGCTGGCAGGCGTTGCGTACCTCGCTCTAGCCGTCAATCTTCTGACGTCTTTTCTAGCCGTCATCACCCTTCTGAGCTACCTCTTTCTGTACACGCCGCTCAAGCGAAAAACTCCCCTCTGCATCTTGGTTGGCGCATTTCCAGGTGCCGTGCCTCCACTCATCGGATGGGCCGCGGCACGCGGACGGCTCGACCGGGAGGCCTGGCTGCTATATGCCGTGGTCTTTCTCTGGCAGTTTCCGCACTTCATGGCCATCGCCTGGATGTATCGCGAAGATTACTCGCGCGCGGGATATCTGGTTTTACCGGCGGGTCGAATGAGGGATCGCTTTGTAGTTTGGCAGAGCTTCGGTGTTTCGCTGCTTCTTATCCCGCTCAGCTTGATTCCGGCGGTGACGCGCGAAGCAGGCGTCTTCTGTTCTGTTGGGGCGCTCATCCTCAGCGCGCTTTTCTGTTATTACAGCTACCTCCTCGCTTTTCATAGGTCGAATCTCGCGGCGCGACAACTGCTTGCCGCGTCAATCGTTTACCTTCCCGCACTATTTGTACTGATGATGTTCGGTGCGAGATGACTTTGCGTGAGTCTTGTCGATGACGTCCGGGACAACCACAGCTCTTGCCGCCATTTTCGGCTCGCTGGTCGGTGCATTCAGTTCCATCATGGGCACTTGGATCATTCAGAGGCATCAGGACAGGCGCGAGTTACTGGCCAAAAGAATCTATCATCGCGAGCAGTTATATTCCGATTTCATCACCGAAACCGCGCGCCTGCTCATCGACGCCCTGGAGCACAGCGCAGGCGATGCCAAAAATCTGATTCCGTCCTACGCACTATTGAGCCGCATTCGGCTGAGTTCTTCACGTGATGTACTTGCGACCGCGGAGGAGGTTGTAAGAGACGCTATGAGCACTTACGCGAAGCCGAACCTGACCTCCGAGGAAATACGCATCAGAGCCACAAACGGTGAAGATCCATTGCGGCGTTTCAGTGACACCTGTCGCGATGAACTTGAATCCATGCAGAGGCACATATGAGCACAAAAGCGCGGAGGCCGCCCATGTATAAACTCATGCAGCTCGTTATATTAGTGATTCTGATCTTCGGGGCTGCAGCGCCCTGTTTTTCTCAGGAAAATCCCAATCTCCAGACCTATTTCAAGGACTACATCGGACTCAGCGATGACCAGATCTCGACCATCCGGCGCGGGCAGGCAGTCGCGAAGATTATGCACTCCCGCATCCCGGATGAAGTCTTCGTATTTGGCGCGATCTACATCGAAGCGGCGCCGGAAGCCTATCTAAATTTTTCGCGCGATTTCGATCGTCTCCGCCGACTTCCCGGATACTTGGCGATCAACGAATTCACGAAGCCCCCGCAGCTTTCCGACCTGCAGGGCTTCACGTTCGATAGTGAAGACATCAAGGCGCTCAAGAACTGCAAACCTGGTGACTGCGAGATTCAGATGCCGGCGAGTTCCATCGATGAACTGCATCAGTCCGTGGATTTGTCCGCTCCCGACGCGGGAGACCGGGTGACTCAGCTCCTGCAGAAAACGGCATTGGAACGTCTGCTTGCCTATCAACACATGGGCAATGAGGCGCTGGGCGTATACAACGATAAGAAACACCCCGCGGAGGTGCCTGAACAATTCAAATACATGCTTAGTTATTCCCGCGCTTTACCGAGATATCTTCCGGACTTCTACAATTATTTGCTCACGTATCCCAGTGGAAAGCCGGCGAACACGGAAGACACCTTCTATTGGACCAAAGTGAAATTCGGGCTAAAGCCCACCCTGCGCGTCGTGCATGTTTTGACCATGCGTGGGAATGGCACGACGGAGCCGAATTATACGATTGCCGAGAAGCAGCTCTACTCGAGCCATTATTTCGAGACCGCGCTAGACCTGACGTTTGTGATTGCCGAGCCCGTAGACGCAAGTCATCCCGGATTTTACCTGATCATGGCGATGGGCTCCGAGCAAGCTGGGCTCACGGGATTCAAGGGATCCATCGTCCGAAAGGTCGCGGTCGATCGTTCGGCGTCCTCTCTCCAAAAATCACTAACCGCGATCAAGAGCTCGCTCGAGCACAACCAATAAGAGACTGGATGTAGAAGCCTTCCGGCTGGTCACCATATGTCTGCTTGACAAGCCCCGCAGCCTGCGCGATATTTATAGGCGAACAAAAAGCGAATATGAAATTCCTCGCCACTCTACGCAACGATCTTGAAGCCGCTCTCGCAGGGCGCGTTCCTTCTCGATTTACGCATCGCCCTCAAAAGATCATCGAAACCGTTTCGACTGGCATTCCGGAGATTGACTCCCTGACCGGCGGATTGCCTCGCGGCAGCCTGACGGAAATTTGCGGCCCGCCCTGCTCCGGCCATATGAGCATGTTGCTCGCAGCCCTGGCCGCTCGCACCGAAAAGCTGGAAGCCTGCGCGCTAGTGGATGGCCATGACGCGTTCGATCCCCTTTCCGCTGAAGCCGCGGGCGTCAATCTGAAGCATTTGTTGTGGGTGCGCTGCCGCAATATCGACCAGTCTCTGCGTGCCACGAATTTGCTTTTGCAAAGCGGCGGTTTCGGCCTGATCGCATTGGATCTCAGCGATATTGCCCCGCAAACGGTGCGTTACATTCCGCTGAACGCCTGGTTCCGCTTCCAAAAAACCGTGGAAGATACGCCGACGATTTTGCTGCTCCTCGATCAGGAATCGAATACCAAGACCTGCGCCTCGCTGGTTCTAAGCCTCGGCAGGAACTCTGCCCGCTGGAGCGCGCCGCCCGAAGTCGCCCAATCTCAATCGCAACCAAATTCGCTCGCGCGTTTGCTCGATGGCTCCGGCGTCCATGCAAAAGTTCTGCGCTCTCGCATCACGCCTGTAACGGCAATTTCTTCTCATCCCGATTTTGCCCCTCGTGCGGAGGCGCATTCGCAGGAAACTTTTCGCGGCTATTCGGAAACAGGCTTTGAAGTACGCACGATGTGGAGCTATTCGGGCGCCATGACAAGCTCGCCCGCCGATTCCAAACTTTAATAGCTGCCCGGTAAACGAGGACTTCGCTGCGCAACTGCATCCATTTGAAATCAGGACGCCATGGTTTTTGCCGCGATTTACATTCTGGATTTTTCAGTGCAAGCCGCGATTCGCGTAGAGCCTTCTTTGCGCGATTCCGCTGTCGCGCTCGTCGACGGAGTTCCGCCACAAGTAAAAGTCGTTGCCGCTAACGGCCGCGCCTTTCAGGCCGGAACCGAGCTTGGAATGGCGCGCAACGTTGCCGATCAATTCGAATCCGTGCAGATTCGCCCTCGCTCGCATTTGCATGAAAAAGCGGCTCACGCGGCGCTGCTCGATTTTGGCTGGTCGATTTCCCCGCGCATCGAAGATACGGCACCCGACACGATCGTTATCGATCTGGCAGGACTTTCTTCGCTATTCGGCTCGCAGGAAAATATCGCGCGTCGTTTGTTACAACAGATTGTCGCGCTGGGACTGACCGCCCATATTGCGATCGCTTCCAACATCGATGCCGCCATTCACGCCGCGCGCGGTTTTTCGGGGATCACATTGATTCCCAGCGGAGAAGAATCGAAGCACTTGGGTTCTTTGCCGGTCGGTGTGCTCCGCCCTTCCCCGGAAACACTCGACACTCTGGAGCTTTGGGGCGTGCGCACGTGCGAGGCCCTCGCAGCTTTACCCGTGCTCCAGCTTTCCGAGCGTCTGGGGCAAGAAGGCGTTCGCCTGCATGAATGGGCGCAAGGCGCGGGTGCCCGCTCACTGGTTCTCGCCGATCCCGCGACATGCTTCGAAGAGGGAATCGTGCTTGAAGATTCCGTCGAGGAACTGGAGCCTCTGTCATTTCTCCTCGGCCGCTTGCTCGATCAGCTTTGCATGCGGCTCACGGCGCGCTCTCTGGCCATTTCCATCATCCGCTTGCGATTTTCTTTGGACCCGAGCGGACGCGAAGACGTTCAGAGGCGCGGCAATTCCAATATTTCCGCTCGCCTCAAAAAGAAATCGAGCGTCTTCGAAACGGCCATTTCGCTCCCCGTCCCCATCCGCGATTCCAAATTGCTTTTGAAACTGCTTCGCTTGAAATTGCAATCCGATCCGCCGCAAGCGCCGATTCAGAAGATTTTCGTGGCCGCCGAACCGGCCAAGCCGCGCGCTTTGCAAGCCGACCTGTTTCTCCCTTCCTCGCCCCATGCGGAAAAAGTGGAATTAATTATCGCCCGGCTCGCCAATCTTGTCGGAGATTCGAATATCGGCTCTCCACATTTGCTGGACACACATCATCCCGATGCGTTTTGCATGGATCATTTCACTCCTGCCGGTGCGGAGCCAAAAGCGCCTCAGCGCAAAAAACCTCTCAAATCAAACCGGCCATATTGGGGAGTAAAGCCGGAAATCGAAAAGCCTGCGCTTGGTTTTCGCATGTTCCGTCCTTCGCTGCCTGCCAGCGTTCACCTGCAGGAAGGCTTGCCGAAAAGCGTTCTGATTCGCGGCACGCATGGAAAAGTGATTGGCGCTTCCGGCCCGTGGCGAACTTCCGGCGACTGGTGGCGCGAGGATAATTGGCATCAGGATGAATGGGATCTGGAAATTCGCTTCCAGCTTCCATCGGACCCCTTGGAGATACATTCCGCGTCGCGCCCTCAGCACGGCCTCTATCGTTTTCATTTCGATTCACTTCAGCGGAAATGGTTTGTGCGGGGAATTTACGACTAATAGCTGCAACTGAATTTGTCGAGGATGAATGTACATTGAATTACACGCACGTTCCGCTTTTAGCTTTCTCGAAGGGGCTTCTCTGCCGGAGGAATTGGCCGCCCTGTGCAAGGAGCTGGGCATGCCGTCGATGGCCGTGCTCGATCGCGACGGCTTTTACGGCTCGCCGCGTTTTCATCTGGCGGCTCAAAAAGAGGGTATTCGCGCGCACATCGGCGCGGAAGTCACCTCCGAATCCGGCTGGCGCTATCCTCTGCTCGTTACTTCGCGCGGGGGATACCAGAATCTTTGCCGCTTGATCACGCGCATGAAATTGCGCGCGCCGAAAGGTGAAGGCGCGGTCACGCCTGCCGAAGTTACCGAACACGCCACCGGCTTGATCTGCCTGACCGGCGGAGACGAAGGCCCGCTGGCCCACGCGCTTGCGAATGGCGGAGTCGAATGCGCCACGGAATGCATTCGCGGCCTCTGCGAAAGTTTCGGCGCCGAAAATGTCTACATCGAGTTGCAGCGCCATTTATGCCGCGAAGAGGAGGCCCGCAATCAGGCCGCCATCGAAATCGCCCGCAAGATGCATCTGCCGCTGCTGGCCACCAATGGCGTTTGCCAAGCGCAACCACGACAACGCGAATTGCTCGACGTCTTTACCTGCATCCGCCATCACCGCACGCTCTCGACGGCCGGGCGCCTCCTCGCGCGCAATTCCGAGCGCCACTTGAAATCTCCGCAGGAAATGCTTCGTCTGTTTTCCGATTTGCCTGAGGCAATCGCCAATACAAAAGGCCTGGCGTCGCGCTTGAAATTCGAATTGAGTGATTTAGGCTACAAGTTCCCGAACTATCCGGTCCCCGACGGCAAGCCGCAGATCCATTTCCTTCGCGAGCGCACTTTTGAAGGCATGATCGGCCGCTATGGCACGGATAACGAGGATGCCCGCGCGCAAATCGACCGCGAGCTCGCGCTGATTGAAAAACTCGAACTTGCGGGCTACTTCCTGATCGTTTGGGATATCGTTCAATTCTGCAAGCAGCGCAACATTCTGGTGCAGGGCCGCGGCTCGGCGGCCAATAGCGCGGTTTGTTACGCGCTGGGCATCACCGCGGTCGATCCAATCAAGATGAAGCTGCTCTTCGAGCGTTTTCTCTCTGAGAATCGCGGCGAATGGCCGGATATCGATCTCGATCTCCCGAGCGGCGATCAGCGCGAGCGCGCTATTCAGTACGTTTACGAACGTTACGGGAAACTTGGCGCGGCAATGACAGCCAATGTGATTACCTATCGCGGCCGTTCCGCCGCGCGAGAAATTGGCAAGGTGCTTTCCTTTGAGCCGGAAATGCTCGATCGCCTTTCCAGCCTGGTCGGCGGCTGGGAATTCAAGAATGAACACGATACGCTGCCGCAATATTTTCAGGATGCCGGTCTCGACCTGAATCACCAGCTGATTCGCAAGTTCCTGCAGCTATGCACGGCGGTTCAGGATTTGCCGCGCCATCTCGGCCAGCACTCGGGTGGTATGGTCGTGTGCCAAGGACACCTGGATTCAGTTGTGCCGCTCGAGCCCGCTGCGATCCCGGGACGCGTCGTCGTGCAATGGGACAAGGAAGATTGCGCCGGCATGGGAATCGTAAAAGTGGACTTGCTTGGGCTCGGCATGATGGCCGTGCTGGAAGAGTCGATTCAACTCATCCGCAATGATTATCAGGAAGAAGTCGATCTTGCCCATCTGCCGCCAGACGACAAAACCGTTTACGCCGCGCTGCAAAAAGCGGATACGGTCGGTATGTTCCAGATCGAAAGCCGCGCGCAAATGTCTTGCCTGCCGCGTCTGCAGCCAAAATGTTTTTACGATATCGTCGTGCAGGTTGCCATCATTCGTCCCGGACCGATTGTCGGCGAGATGGTGAATCCTTATCTGAAGCGCCGCCAAAAACGCGAGGCGGTTGATTGCCTTCATCCCGATCTCGAACCCGTGCTCGGGCGCACGTTGGGGATTCCGCTTTTTCAGGAACAGCTGCTGCGCATGGCCATGATCACCGCTGGATTCAGCGGGGGCGACGCGGAAGAATTGCGCCGCGCTCTAGGTTTCAAGCGGTCTGAAAGGCGCATGAAAGAAATCGAAACAAAACTGCGCCTTGGCATGGAAAAGAAAGGCATCACGCCCGGCGTTCAAGAAAAAATCATTCGATCGATCACTTCTTTCGCGCTCTATGGCTTCCCCGAATCGCACGCTGCCAGCTTTGCCTTACTCGCTTATGCCAGCGCCTATCTGAAGTGCCATTACCTGGCGGCTTTCACCGCGGCCATGCTCAATAACCAGCCGATGGGTTTTTATAACGCAGCGACTTTGGTAAAAGACGCTCAGCGCCACGGCCTGCGTGTCCGTCCAATCGACATCACCTGCTCGGAATGGCTTTGCACGCTTGAAAAAGCGGAAAAGGAACCGGGAGGGTTTTTCCTTCGCCTGGGCTTGCGTTACGTTAAGGGGTTGCGTGAGGAAGTTGGAAAACAAATCGCCATCGAGCGGGCTGCAAAACCTTTCGCTTCGATTGAAGATTTGAAGCTTCGCGTGCCCAGGCTCCACAAATCGGAGATGGCGGCGCTCGCGGCCATCGGCGCTTTGAATTTCATCACCGGAAGACGCGGCATGCATCGCCGCGAAGCTCTCTGGCAAATTGAACGCACCGCGCGCCGCCCTGGCCCTCTCCTTGAATTGTCGCAAGGGGGAGAGATGTCCCGGCCGCAGGATCATTCGACGATCGGTTCAACTCAAAGCAGCGCCGTGTCTCCTCTTGCGCCGATGACTACAGAAGAACGGCTGGTGGCCGATTTTCACGGCACCGGCATGACCGTCGGCCCGCATCCGATGGCCTTTCGCCGCGTGGAGATGCGGCAGAAGGGCATTCGCTGCGCCGGCGAACTCGGAACAATTCCGGACGGCAGTCCCGTCCGCATTGCGGGATCGGTGATCGCGCGCCAGCGCCCCGGCACGGCCAAAGGCTTCGTTTTTCTCAGCATGGAAGACGAAACCGGCATCGCCAATGCCATTATCACGCCGCAGCTTTTCGAGCAAAATCGCGCCACGATCATTCACAATCAATTTTTGCTTGTTGAGGGAATTTTGCAGAATCTGGACAACGTGATTTCGGTGAAGGCTAAATCGATTGCGCCGCTTCTTATCACTCGCGCGGAAACCGCATCGCACGATTTCCACTAAATTCCCAATCAGAAAGTCAGACGCGAGCCGGGTAGTCCGTCGCCCCCGAGTTCTGAGGGGCCGGCGACGAGAGATCGGGCTTGCCATTTGCCGAGTTCCAATGCTCCACGGAAGCCGGCGATCCGTCCTGAAGCTTAGCAGCATAGAAAACACGCCACGTACCGGCAGCGAACGCCATGTAGATCATGTCGCCTTTTTCGCCGCCCTTGCCGTCTTTCTCTTCCTTAGGGCTCTTTTCATCCTCGCCGCCCTGGGCATTCTTCTCCGAGCCTTTCTCGTTACTATTGTTCTGCTTCGGTTCGCCGCCAGCGGGACGGCGTCCCGCGCTCTTGAAGAGCAGCGTGCCGTTGGAGTCGACTTCTACGGTGTCGGAGTGCAAATGAACGGACTGCTCCGGGCCTTCGCGATTCACGCTATTTAAAATTACACACCAGTAGTAGCTCCCATACTCAATCGCCGCCATTCTCGTCCTCCCTTGCTCGCGCCCGGCACATTTATATTGGATTTTCACGCGTTGGTTGTAAGTCGGGCAATCCATGTACTTCAGCCCGCAAATGGCTGGATAGCTTAATCATGCGGCCGACCCGTCGTGGGGCGTCTGCGTGAAATCAGGGGCTAGGTCGCCGGCGTTTACGCTCATTTTACAACTGCATAGCAAAGTTAGGGCATAATTGCGCCGTGCCAACGGGGCACGCTTTGGTACCTAGGTTCCTGGCGTGCTACAGGCGTTTTTCATGTTATCCACCCGAAACGTTCATCCTACGACGGCTAGAGTCACGGCAACTTTTCTCTCCACGCTAAGAAGCGGTTGGGAAACCCTGTCAGCCCGATCGCAGGGAGTCCCGTCTCCAAACTCCGACTTCTTTCGGGGTAATTCTTCAGAAGAATTCCAAGCTTTGCGGCATGTTCTCGGCGCGGTGCGCCGGAGGATGGTAGCGAATACCTTCCTGCGGATCTGGACCGGTTGGTGGTGCTGGATCCTCATTGGATTGGTTGGAGCGGCCGTCTTCTTTACCAAGCAGGCCGGACAAGTCATGTTTAAGAGCGCGTTGCTTGGTGTCGGGGCAGTAGCCATTTACGGGTGGGCGCGACGGACTTGGGCTTCACCCTACTATGCGGCTTGCCGGCTCGATGTCGTCGCGGGGCTTGACGACCGGATGTCCACGGCGCTCTGCTTTGGGAATGCTGCGAACCCC
>Ga0302326_10008802_pt1 | contig 22191 bp, 23 predicted proteins | sample Palsa_T0_3_FD_202264 | JGI IMG/M metagenome (GOLD analysis project Ga0302326, IMG submission 202264) | Peat permafrost microbial communities from Stordalen Mire near Abisko, Sweden - Palsa_T0_3 | ecosystem: Environmental > Terrestrial > Soil > Palsa > Peat permafrost | place: Sweden: Abisko... | reverse complement strand
CGCCGTCATTGTATTCACCAGGCATTACCTGGACCACGTCTATGTCGTGGAAAAAAGAATGTCAAAAATTGATTTCCCAAAAAGCGGTAGGAGGGTCATGAAGCCCAAGGCCGAGGTTTCTATACCCATAGCACTGCCACCACCAGAGGGGTAATGTGCAATGATGTGGGTGGATGGGTGTACTGAATGAACACAAATAATTTGCGGTCTTTGCCGGATTGTATTGAAGGTCCGGTAGCGTTCGATAGGTTTGATTCACTAGTGGACTCCGTGCTCTCCGTGCCGCATTCGCTTCTGAAGCGCCGCGAACGCGCTTATCGCAAGAAGGTGGACGCAAACCCGAATCGGCGCGGGCCGAGGCGGAAGGTTAAGCCCTCCGCCTCTTCGGACCGCGCGGTAGATTCTTAGAAGGGAATCGTTTCAGAGGCAGACTCCTGTGTCTTGCCGGTGAGCTCTTTGTACATGACGCGCTTGCCGACGATCCCCGACACGGCGAGGTCAAACCGATCCCAATCGTTCATCTCACGGCGATTGTTATAGCGAAACATCTGTTCGTCCAAGTAGCGGAACAGGTGGAACGGCTCAACCGAAACATAGGTTCCTTTCAAGCCACGCTTCAGGAGGCTCCAGAAGTTCTCCAGACCGTTGGTGTGAACTTCGCCGCGCACGTACTCTACCGCGTGGTCTACGACTTCATTTTGAAATTCGTTGAGGCCGCTGTAGGATTGAAGCGCATCGGTGAAAATCGCGGACCCGGCCAGAACGTGTTCTCTCAGTTCCGCTTGAAGCGCTTTCTTTTTTGTGTTCGGGATGACTTTGACGCGGACGCGGCTATTGCCCTTTCCGCCACGTTCCAAGATGCCCATTACCGCAGTCTTGTCCTTGCCGCCAGTGCCAGTAACGCGGCGAGCGCGGGCGCTGGAATGCATATTGCGCGCTTTTCCTCCGATGAAGGTTTCATCGGCTTCGATCTGGCCAGACAGTTTATTGCCCGCTTTGTCCTGATGGGACAATCTGATTCGGTGAAGCATGAACCAAGCGGTCTTTTGGCTGACGCCAAGAGCCCGATGAATCTCCCAGGACGATATGCCGTTTTTGGCATTGGTAATCAACCACATTGCCGCAAGCCACTTTTCCAGACCGATAGGGGAATCCTCGAAGATCGTCCCGACCTTGATGGAAAACTGGCGACGGGGATGGTGTGAAGCGCACTGCCAGCGCAGATGCTTCGCCAGAAAACTGACACTGGAACTGCCGCAAGTCGGGCACTTCACTGCGCCATCTGGCCAGCGTTTCGTGGCTAGATATTGAAGGCAATTCTGGGGGTCCGAAAAGTGTATGATCGCCTGCTGAAGAGTGCTGATTTGCGCGTTTTCCATGCTCTTATTGTACCGCAAACCAATGGATTACGCAAGTCTATTATTGCCCTTATTAGACCCTCTACCCGTAATGTCCAATATCGCGAAGCCCATGAAACGAAGGGTCGACGCTGCCCACTTTTTTGAGCTTCGCGCAGATCGAGGCCTTGTTCGCGGCCATCTAAAGCCCCCGCGACCGCGCTCTGTTCTCGATAGCGTAACACCGCGGACTGCGTGCCAGCGAGGCTGAGGATGCTGCAGATGGCCGATTACACGGCACCCACCATCTGGCTGCGGGTGCGCGGGAACTAGCCGGGCCCTATCTTCCCGTCGAACCGGCGCCGCGGCATCAGCCGCCGCGCGTGCCCCCTTCCACGATGCGCTACGGCCGTCCCGCCTCGGATACCGGCCAAAGCACCACTCTTCCGGGCGGTGTTGCTGCATATCCCGCCCATCGCGCGGCGGGCTGGACGCCCCGTCATTATGCGCTTCACCTTCGCGGTTGGCATGGTCGACGAGGAGCCGCCGCCCGCGGATCTCAAGCGCGCGTGGGAAGCCGGCGGCTACGTGAATACGCCGCCCGAGGCCGTCGGGTAGCGCAAATAAAAAACAGGGTCACAACGGGGAGATTCGGGCAGACGCACGACGCGCTCTGGGACAACCGGCAGCCGGTAGCGCGTTGATGCACATGGCGGTGCTAGCCGGGGCGACTCTGGTGCTTTCTGCCGTGGCCGTGAGGCGGCTGGCGCGGGCAGTAGCGTAGCGGGCCTGTTTGCAGTCTGGCGCAAAGTGGGCCGAATGGCAATCGGCCCGCAGGTTGACAACCTGCCCCACAAGCAGGCAGTAGAATAAGGGTTCCATGCAGACCCTCACAATAGCGGTGATCGCCGGCGATGGCGTGGGCCAGGAAGTGGTGCCGCAAGCCAAGCGCGTGCTCGAGCAAGCCGCGCACAAACACAATCTCACGTTCGCGTTTCAGGACTTCGAATGGGGCGCGGCGCACTTTTTCCGCTGGGGGGAGATGATGCCCACCGGCGCGCTCGACCTGCTGCAGCCCTGCGACGCCATTCTGTTGGGCGCGGTGGGCCATCCCGACATTCCCGATCACACCACGCTGAACGGATTGTTGCTGCCTATTCGACGGGCCTTCGACCAGTACGCCAACGTGCGTCCGGCGTATCTCTATTTGGGCGTGAAATCGCCGCTGGCCGGGCGCGAGGGCGGGCAAATCGACATGGTAGTCGTGCGCGAGAACACGGAAGGCGAATATGCGCAGGTGGGGGGCTTCGTCTATATGGCGCAGCCCGAGGAAGTAGCCATCCAGACTTCGGTCTTCACGCGCCGCGGCGTGGAGCGCGTGGTGCGCTACGCGTTCGAACTGGCGGTCAAGCGCGGCAAGAAAATGCGCGTCACGTCGGTTACCAAGTCGAACGCGCAAGGCTACGGCATGGGGCTCTGGGACCGCACATTTCGCGATGTGGCCATCGAATTCCCAGGCATCCAAACGGAATCGTTGCTGGTGGATGCCGCAGCCATGAACTTCATCCGCCGGCCGGAGAGCTTCGACGTGGTGGTGGCTTCGAACCTGTTTGGCGATATCCTGAGCGACATCTCGGCCATCGTGGTCGGCAGCATGGGACTGGCGGCCAGCGCCAATCTGGACCCCTCGCGGCGCTTCCCGTCGATGTTTGAACCGGTACACGGCTCGGCGCCGGATATCGCGGGCAAAGGCGTGGTGAATCCGCTGGCCGCGATCTTGAGCGCCTCCATGATGCTGGAGCATCTGGAACAGTCGGCGGCGGCGCGCGAAGTGGGGCAGGCAGTGGCCGCGGTTCTGGCCGAAGGCAAAGTCCGCACGCCGGATTTAGGCGGCCGAAACAGCACACAGGAGGTAACCGATGCGGTCCTGCAGAAGATGGCTTAGCATGGGCATGTTGGCTACGGCAACGCTTATGGCGCAAACCAAGTGGCATCATCGTTACGCCGAGGTGAACGGCGTCAAGCTGCATTACGTGGAGCAGGGCAAGGGCGAGCTCATCCTGTTTCTGCACGGATTCCCGGAATTCTGGTACGAGTGGAAGGACCTGCTGCCGGAGTTCGCCAAGGACCACCACGCGGTGGCGCCCGACATGCGCGGCTACAATCTTTCCGACGCCCCGGCGGACGTGGAGAGCTATCGCGTGCCAGTGATTGTGGAAGACGTGCGCGCGCTCGCCGTGAAGCTGAAGGCGCGCAAGTTCGTGCTGGTGGGGCACGATTGGGGCGGCGTGATTGCCTGGGCTTTTGCGTCGGCACACCCCGAGATGCTGGACAAGCTGGTGATCGTAAACGCGCCGCATCCCGTGGTTTTCGCGCGCGAGCTGGCCGGCAACACCGCGCAGCAGAAGGCCAGCGCGTATTTCAATCTGTTCAATTCTCCGCAGGCGGAAAAGTTTTTGAGCCAGAACGACTTCGCGACGCTGCAAGGGCTGATGAAGCCGTGGGCGTCGCCGGCCGATCTGAAGGAATACGTGGCCGACTGGAGCCGCGGGTTGACCGGCGGCCTGAACTACTATCGCGCGTCGCGGCTGCACTCGCCGGTGGATGGCGCGCAAGGCACGCCGGAAAGCGCGCTGCCGCCCATGAAACCGATCGAAGTGCCCACCTTGGTGATCTGGGGCGAGAAGGACACGGCATTGCTTACGGGCAACCTCGACGGCCTCGACGAGTATGTCAAGAACTTGACGGTGAAGCGGGTGGCCGATGGCACGCACTGGGTGATCCACGAGAAGACCGCGGAGGTGATTCAGGATATGCGCGAGTTTCTAGCGCGGTAGTCAGCGCGGCGGAAAACGTGCGCGCGCAGTTTGAAGCCGCTTGAAGCGCGGTACCGCCCACGATACCATTAAGAGATGGGAGGCGCGGCGAAGCTCCTCAGCCGGATGCGCAACAATCCCCGCGACTGGCGCATCAAGGACCTCAAGACGCTGGCCGGAAAATATCCGGTACCGGCAACAGGGAACCAGCCATGTTGTCTTCATTCACGAATCCGCTGGATTGGTATCTGTGCCGTGCGCTCGCCCGATCAAGCCGGTTTACATCCGGCAGTTCCTGGCACTGATCGACAAACTGGAAGGCGCCGAATGAAAGAGACTCTGAAACTGGAAGATTACCCCTTCACCATTCGCCCGCTCACCGATGATGAGGGCGGCGGATACCTGATCGAATATCCCGATATCCCCGGCTGCATGTCGGATGGCGAAACCCCCGAGGAAGCCATCGTCAACGGACGCGACGCGTTGAAGTGCTGTCTGCTGGCGCTCAAGGAGTTTGGCGATCCGATTCCCGGCACTTTCGCTTCCGCGAGTGGCCAGTGGAGACAGCGGGTTCCCAAAACACTTCACGCGCACCTGGTGGAGCGGGCCAGGCGAGAGGGTGTAAGCCTGAACACCCTTGTCACCGCGATGATCGCGGAGGGGCTCGGCAACCGTCAGCGCCGGCGCCGTCGTGCGTCGTAGTTGCGGTAGAGTGTCTCTTTGGCCTGTCCAGGCCGAGTCGGATAACGTCCAGCCGCCATGATAAATCGATGCCGTTGGTTTGCGTTTCGTACCCCGTTGTTTCTGGCGGCCTTGCTGGGATGCGCGATCCTCGCCCAGCCGATTAGCCCCCCGGGGCAGTATCCCGGCAGCCTGCTGTCCGGCTTGCGCTGGCGCGACGTCGGCCCGATGCGCGGCGGACGCACGTATGGCGTCGCGGGCCACGCCAGCCAGCCCGACACCTTTTATTCCGGCTCCGTCGGCGGCGGCGTATGGAAAACGGAGAACTCCGGCCGCACATGGTTTCCCATCTCCGATGAAGGCATTCCCATCGGTTCGATCGGCGCCATTGCAGTGGCGCCCTCGAACCCCGACATCGTCTACGTGGGCACCGGCGAGCCCGATATCCGCAGCCAAAACTCCTACGGCATCGGCATGTTCAAGTCCACGGACGCGGGCAAGACCTGGACCCACATCGGTCTCGAGGGCACGCGTCAGATCGGGCGCGTGGCGGTCGACCCATTGGACCCGAATCGCGTTTATGTAGCGGCCCTCGGCCACATCTACGATTCCAATCCCGAGCGCGGAGTCTATCGTTCGCTCGACGGCGGAACCATCTGGAAGAAAGTACTCTTCAAGGCTGGCGATCCCGACAACGTTGGAGCCGTTGAATTAGCGATCGATCCGAAGAATCCGCGTGTGCTCTACGCTTCGCTGTGGGCCACGCGCCGTCCGCCATGGGCCGTCTACGCGCCCACCAACTTGGCCGGCGGCGGGCTGTACAAGTCTCTCGATGGGGGCGACACTTGGCAGCAATTGACTGGCGGGCTGCCCACCGGCGATTCCGTCGGCAAGATCGGCGTCGCGGTTTCGCCCAGCAGTCCCAACCGTCTGTGGGCGGTGGTCGATGATGTCGGCAGCGGCGTCCCGCCGGGCTTCCGGGCACCCGCGCGCGCGGAAGGCGCCCCCAAACCGAACGGAGGAGTCTATATCTCCGACGACGCGGGCGCCAATTGGAAGCTGGTCAACGCCGAGAATCGGCTATGGAGCCGCGGCTGGTATTTTGAATCCGTCACCGTCGATCCCACCAACCCGGACCGCGCCTACGTCATCAACACCGCCACTTACATGACCACGGACGCCGGTAAGACTTTTGTTCCGGTGAAAGGAGCGCCCGGTGGCGACGACTATCACCAGCTTTGGGTGAATCCCACCGACGGCAACCGCATGGTGCTCAGCAGCGACCAGGGCACGGTGGTCAGTGTAGATGGCTCCAAAACCTGGAGCACCTGGTACAACCAGCCCACCGCGGAGATTTATCACGTGGCCGCCGACAATCGTTTCCCCTATTGGCTCTACGGTGCGCAACAGGATAGCGGCGCGGTCGGCGTCAGTACTTGGTCGCGCGAGGGCACGCTCTCATTCCGCAACTGGGAGCCCACCTGCCTGGCAGGCGAGAGCGACACGGTCGTCCCCGACCCCAAGGACGGCAACATCCTCTACGGTGAGGGCGCCGGGCGTTGCGATCAGTCCTTTAACAGCGCCGCCTCGCTTGGGGGACAGTTGCCTGCGCCCGATCCCAGCGATCCGAACCGCAAGACCTGGACGCTGCCGGAGGTCTTCTCCGCCGCCGATGAAGCGCTCTACTACTCCAATCAATTCGTCTTTCGGACGCGCGACCGCGGCCGCACCTGGGAAAAAATCAGCCCCGACCTGGCGCGGCTGAACCCACCCGTGCCAGCCACTCTTGATCCCATTACGGCCAAGGACATCGACCAGCCGATGACTACCCGCTTCGGCGTAGTCTATACCATTGGCCCGTCGCCCCTGCAGGCCGCTACCGTCTGGGTGGGCACCGACGATGGCTTGATCTACGTTACGCGCGACGATGGCAAGAACTGGGCCGTCGTTACGCCGCCGGAAATGACGGCGTGGAGCAAGGTCTCGCAAATCGAAGCCGGCCATTTCGACGCCGAAACCGCCTACGCGTCGGTCGATCGCCATCGCCTCGCCGATAACAAGCCCTATATCTATCGCACGCACGACGGCGGTAAGACTTGGCAGAACATAGTCGCCGGCATTCCCGAAGGCGCTTACGTGAACTCGGTGAAGGAGGACCCGCAAGCCAAAGGACTGCTTTACGCCGCCACCGAACTGCGCGTTTACGTTTCCTTCAACGATGGCGCGCGATGGCAGCCATTGCAGAACAACATGCCAGTGACTTCCGTGCGCGACATCGTGGTGCATGGGGACGATCTGGCGGTCGCCACGCACGGCCGCGGCTTTTGGGTGATGGATCAGATGAGCGTGCTGCGCCAAATCGCGGCGCAGGGCGATCGCATCGTTTCCGCCAACGCCTACCTATTTAGACCCGGCGAGACCTATGCCATCCGGGCAGGTAGTATGAACGGCACGCCGTTGCCGCACGAGGAACCGCAGATGGAGAATCCACCCTCCGGAGTTCTGGCGTACTACTGGCTGCGCACGGCCGCCAGCCAGCCGCTGAAGCTGGAGTTGTTGGATAGCTCCGGAGCGTTGCGCGCGTGCGCCGCCAGTGACACTCCCGTGCGCGCGGTGGATACCGAGACACTAAGCATTCAGGCGTTTTGGGCGCAACCCGCGCAGCCGCCTTCAGCCGCTGCCGGAATGCATCGCTATGCGCTCGGCGGCGCGGCCGGACGCGGTTTCGGCGGTCCCGGTGGTTTCGGACGCGGCAGCGGGCCGCCTCCGGCGCCGGACGCCTGCACACCGCCGGCGGGCGCCGCTGACGCTCAAGCGGCTAACCCGGCGGCGCGTGGACCTGGCGGCGGCGGCAGGCGGGGCGGTGCCCCAAGCCTGCTGCCGGGAGAGTACACCGTGCGCCTGACCGTTGACGGCCAGACCTACAACCAGGCGGTCACGATTAAGCCAGATCCTCGCGGCCTACCCAATGGCGTCAAGGACGGGAGCAAGATCACTGAAGAGCCTTCGGAAGACACGGACGGCGGCTAAGTAAAGGAAAACCGGTACGCCCGAGTGGATTCGAAACACCGGCCTTTCGCTCCAGAGGCAAAAGATATCGGCGCATCGATTGGGCGGACGATCTTTTTGTGTCGTCTGCCTTATGCGCGCCAGCGTGGCAGACCACAAAAGGCGATGGTCTGCCCCACAAAGTGGCCAGTATTGGTCTTAGAACTCTACTTCTTCCGAGTGCGTCGGGGCGCGCGGTGAGCCCTTTCAGCATCCTGCAATCGAAGCTGGCGTTATGCGCGATAATGAGTCGGCGCGGGTTAGCTCGCTGCGGGACGGATTTCCGCGATAAGCGCGTCGACCTGCCGCATCACCTGACCGCTAGGCGTGATGTGTATGCCGCACTCCTTCTCCGTGTCATGCTCCCACCACCAACGGCCGGCGCGCTCATCTTCGCAATCGAAGGCCGCGCGCGTGCATGGGCCGCAGCCGATACTCGGGAAACCCTTAGCGTAGAGCGGATGGACTGGAACGTTGTGCCGCAGGATGTAGTCTTCCACCTCCTGCCTGCTCCAATCCGCCAGCGGGCTGATCTTCACAGTGCCATCGCGGCTTTCGACCTTGGGGATGTCCGCGCGCGACTGCATTTGCGAACGGCGGAGTCCGACCACCCAGGCGCTCAGCGTCGCCAGTTTGCGCTCCAGGGGCCGCACTTTACGGACGTGGCAGCAGAGCTTGCGCAACGCCACCTCGCGGTAGAACAGGTTGGGGCCGTGCGTCGCGATCATGGATTCCACCTCGGACGCCTCAGGAAACACAATCTCCACGGGGATGCCGTAGCGCTGGCGCACGGTTTCCATCATCTGGTGGGTTTCCTCGGGCAGGCGGCCGGTATCGATGGTGAAGACGCGCACCTTGGGATCGATGCGGGTGGCCATATCGATCAACACCATTCCTTCTTTCTGGAAGCTGGTGGAGATGGCGAGCGAATTGCCGTACGTGGAGAGCGCCCAGGAGAGCAGCTCTTCGGGTGTTGCAGCTTCCAGATTTGGCAAATATACCAATCTCTATCAAGATACAGTAGATCGTGAAACAAGTCAAGCCCGATGCGCATCGGGCACATCGGGTGCCGCAGGGCGGCAAGTATCATTGCGGGTTGAGCGTGCACGGCGACATCGACATCATTCCGCCGGACGCCGTCAGCGACTGGGAGCTGCGGGAGAAAAGACACGGCATTCATGATGCGCGTGCCCGCAAGTTTGCTCCCGCCAAAGTGGAGATTGTGAATGGCTTCCAGATGCGCGATCCGCAAATGAAGCATATCGGATGGGCACTGAAGGCGGAGATGGAGGCGGACCATCGGAGCGGGGGGCCATATCCGGATAGCCTGGGAACGGCGATAGCCACCTGCCTCTTCCACCGTTACAGATCCGTCGCGCGGGGTACGGGCGTCACTCGCAAGGGATATCCGGGCACCGTCTGCCGCAGGTGCTGTCGCCCATCGAATACAACCTCGGCCGCGAACTGTCGCTGAAGAAAATCGCCGGGGTGGACGGTGTGAGCGTTTCCCACTGCAACGCCGCTTTCGCAAGGCCGTCGGGATGCCTGTCCATGAATACGTGATCCAGCGCCGTGTGGAGCATACGAAGACGCTGCTTTGAGAGGGCAACCTGTCAATCGGCCAGATTGCGACTGACGGCATCGTGAGCGATGCATGGCGGCGTACTCTGAATTTTTGGCCACGATCCACCGGAGACGGTGGTTTTCAACCAACGAAGCGCCCAGCCGCCGCGTCAAATACCTTGAGTGGTCAATACGTTGCGGTTTGGCCCGTTGCGTGCGTTTAATGAAAGCGTGAAACCCCAAGGGAGGTCGATCATGAAGAGTATCAGAATGCAGCAGGTTGTTCGCCAAGCGGTGTGCTTGGCCTGTGTTCCGCTGGTGGCGGGTGGACTTTTGGTTGCGCAACAGCCTGGACCGCCCATGCCAGCCCCGCAAGCCGGCGCTCAAGGCGGCGGGCAACTCCTTTCCCCGCAACAGTTGGATACGCTGGTGGCGCCTGTCGCGCTATATCCGGATCGCTTGCTTAGCCAGATCCTGGTGGCCTCTACCTATCCGCTGGAGATCGCCGAAGCGGCCCAGTGGCTGCAGCGGAATCCGAACCTGCAGGGACCTCAACTGGTGGATGCCGCGCGTCAGCAGAATTGGGACCCTAGTATTCAGGCTCTAGTGGTTTTCCCGGACGTGGTCACCCGGTTGGCCTCCGATATTCGCTGGACTACCGATATCGGTAATGCTTTCCTCGCGCAACAGGCGGATGTCATGAACGCGGTACAGCGCATGCGCTCCCAAGCGCAGGCGTCCGGCAAACTGCGGTCCAACGGGCAGCAGACGGTGACGTCCGAGATGCAGGGGAATCAGTCGGCGATCGACATTCAACCGGCCAATCCCGAAGAGGTCTACGTGCCTTATTATAATCCCGCATACATCTGGGGACCGCCGGCGTACGGCTATTATCCGCCGTGGGATTACCTGGACATCGGCTATGGATTCGGGTACGGATTCGGCCCTGGCATTTACATTGGCGGCTTATTCGGTGGCCTGGGATGGGGTGGTTGGGGCTGGGGATTCGGCTGGTTCAATCACTCGATCTTTCTGAACGGCGGCTTTTTTGGCCGCTACGGTTTCGGCGGCGCCGGATTTAGAGCTGGCGGGTTATGGGCGCACGATGCCGGCCATCGGCTGGGTGTCCCGTATTCGAACCGTGCCCTGAGCGCGCGCTATGGCGCAGCTTCGGCTGCCAGCGCCCGGTCCTCATTTGCGGCTGGGGCGCGGTACAATTCGGCGTCGCGAGCTGGCGCCGCGCAAGCCGGGGGTTTTAGTCATTTCGGCCAGGGTGGGGCCGCGCGTTCCGCTCCAGCTTATGGCGGCAGCAACGCATACCGCGCAAATCCGTCCTACGGCGGGAGCCGCGGCGTGCCAAGTTCGAGCTATCGTGCCGGCGGCAGCAGCGCATACCGCGCGGCCCCGTCTAATAGCGGCCGCAGCTACGGCGGAACCCGCGCCGCGCCCAGTTATCGCTCCGCACCTTCTTCGAGCGGCGGTGGATCGAGCCATTCGAGCGGCAGCGTCCACAGCAGCGGTGGCAGCGTCCACAGCAGTGGGGGTGGGGCCTCACACGGTGGTGGCGGCGGCCACGGCGGTGGTGGCGGTCATCGGTAAATCTTAGTCAAGTGTGGTGCCTTGGGGGCCGAACTGCCTTGCGCAGGACGGCCCCCACTCTTTTTCCGCCGATAGTTACCGGCCCAGTTGCGCAACAAATCTGTTGTGCGACATAATTGTTGCATATGCCGAGTAACTTCGTAGGACCGCTGCCGCGCCTACAGCCACCGGATAGATTTTGACCGCACGGCCATCTTCCACGAGCGCCAGCTTGCGATCCGGTATGCTGATGACAATCCGCCGCGCTACGGACCGCGTCTCTTGCGCCAACGCTTCGCCCGCCGCCACCAACAGCGCCGCCAGCGCCCTGAAGTATTTCAACTGCCACCGCGTATCTCGCATGCATATTCTGAATGCAGGCGGAGAGCCAGCCATATGTAGTTGATTCCGCGTGGGGCGCGTGTCAACATGTCCACACGAGTGTGGACACGGCACGTTGAGAACGTGCGCTACATTAGACCTCGGATGGAGAACAAGGAGATAGCCCGTATCCTCTGGGAAACCGCCGATCTGATGGAGATCGCCGGCGAAGATTCGTTCCGCATCCGCAGTTACCGCAATGGCGCCACCGCTGTCGAAGGCCATCCCGAGCGAGTCGAAGACATCCTCAAGGACCCAGAGCGCAAGGTCACCGACATCCCCGGCATCGGCAAAGGCCTGGCCTTCGTTCTCGAAGAAATTGTCGGGCGCGGTTCCCACGAGCGCCGCGATCTGTTGCTGCAGAAGTTCCCGCCGGGCGCGCTCGAATTCCTCAAGATCCAGGGGCTCGGGCCGAAGAGCATCGCGCTGCTGTTCGAACATTATCAAGTGGGCACCATCGACGAACTGGAGCGCTTATGCCTGGATCAGAAGCTGCGCGTGCTGCCGCGCATGGGCGCCAAGTTGGAGGAGAAGGTGCTCAAGTCCATCGCGCAATACCGCCAGCGCACCGGCCGCTACCTGTTGAGCTACGCCGAAGATATGGCGCGCGAGCTGACCGGCTACCTTGGCGAGACGCCCGGCATCGAGCAGATCACCCCCGCCGGCAGCCTGCGGCGCGGGCGCGAAACGGTGGGCGATCTCGACTTGCTGGTCACCGGTCCGGCCGCCGCGGAGGTATTGGAGCGGTTCGTGCACTACCCCAAGGTAGAGCAGCTCCTGGCGCGCGGCGAGAATAAGGCCAGCGCCACGGTCGGCCGCGAGGGCCTGCAGGTGGACGTGCGCGCGCTGCCCCGCGAAAGCTTCGGCGCGGCCATGCAATATTTCACCGGCAGCAAAGACCACAATGTGGCCGTCCGCACGCGCGCGGTGAAGATGGGCTTCAAGCTGAGCGAGTACGGCCTCTATCGCAGCGCGGACGAAACCAAGGTGGCGGGCGAAACCGAAGCCGGCGTCTACGAGGCGCTGGGGCTGCGCTGGATTCCGCCGGAGCTGCGCGAAAACCTGGGCGAGATCGAGCGCGCCGCCGAAGACCGCCTGCCCGAGCTGGTTGATCTATCGCATATCCGCGGCGATCTGCACATGCACACCACCGAGAGCGACGGGCGCGCCACCCTGGCGGAGATGGCCGCGGCCGCCCGCGAGCGCGGTTACGAATACATCGCCATCACAGATCATTCGAAGTCGCTGGCCATGACCTTTGGCCTGGATGAGAAGCGCGCCGTGGCCTTCGCCGCGCAAGTGCGGGAGGTCAACTGCAATGGTCTGGGGTTGCGCGTCTTCTCGGGGCTGGAGTGCGACATTCTGAAAGACGGCGCAATGGACCTGGCGCACGATGCGCTGGCGGAACTCGACTTCGTCATCGGCAGCGTCCACAGCCACATGAATATGGAGTACGCGGAGATGACCGACCGGCTGCTGCACGCGCTCGAATGCCCGTCGCTGCGGGTGCTGGGCCATCCCACCGGGCGCATCCTGCTGCATCGCGATGCGTTCCCGTTCGATTTCGAGCGCGTAGTGGACGAAGCCGTGCGCCGGGGCGTATGGCTTGAAATCAACGCCAGCCCGGAGCGCCTGGACTTGGGCGCCAACTTGATCCGCACGGCCAAGGCGCGGGGGGCGCGCTTCATTATCTCCACCGATGCGCATCATCCCAAGCATTTGGGGAGCATGCATTATGGCGTCATCACGGCGCGGCGCGGTTGGCTGGCGCCCTCCGATATCATGAACACGCTGCCGCTCGACCAGTTCGTGGCAGCCATTCGCGGTAACCGATTATGAAAATTGTCTCTTCGCATGAAGTATACAAATGCGGCCTCTTTCGGGTAACCGAGGAAGAGGCCAACGATCCGGGCGGCTTCCACATCAAGCGGTCGATCGTGCGGCACGTCGGCTCGGCGGTGATGATGGCCGTCGACGAGAAGAAGCGCATCCTGCTGGTGAGGCAATTCCGGTTGCCTGCGGCCAAGTCTCTCTGGGAACTGCCCGCCGGAAAACTGGATGCGGGCGAAAAGCCGCTCGAAGCCGCGCGCCGCGAGCTGCAGGAGGAGACCGGTTATAAGGCACGGAAGTGGAAGAAGCTGGTTTCGTATTGGCCCAGCCCCGGATTTGTGGCGGAGAAAATGACCATCTTCCTGGCCACCGGCATGACCGCCGGCGAACCGCATCCCATGGACGATGAGCGCATCGAATGCCGCTGGTTCAAGCGCAAGGAGCTGGATCGGATGATCCGGGATGGGAAGATCGAGGATGGGAAGACCATCATCGGTTTCTTGACCTGGCGGCGATACAATTGAGGTGCTACGTCCTCGTGGCACTGCCATATTCCGGAGCAAGCGGACGACGAGACGATGCGGCCTTGGAGAACTTGGTGGGGCGGTTCCCCTCTGGAGACCGCAGCCGACGAGGAAGTCTGCCCCACAAAATTCCGCTTCCGCGCTAGAATAAAGTATCACCCTCTTGAGGAGATTCGATTGGCAGAAGACAAGACCTACAAAGCCGAATACGTGGGCAGCGGCACATTTATCATCAGCAAGCCCAAGCGCACCAAAGCCAAACGGCGCCAGACCAACCTGAAGAACCCGCAACGCGGCGCCCGGAAATAGTTTGCCCCAGCACGCGCCGCCCCAAGTGCACTCTTTGGGCTGAGCTTTTGTGCGAGAATAGGAGAACGTCACGAGGCATTCCGCGCCAGTACAATCCTAGGAGGCAAATGTGAGCTACGATCCTGAAACGCCGTTCGACAGCATTGAGGGTTCTCAAGAATACGTTTCGCTCCTCGCGGAAGCCATCGAAGAGGCTCGCAGGGATGTGGACGCCGACGTCGCGATAGCCATCGCCGACGGCGCCGAGCGCCGCAGGGAAGCGCTGCAACTGGTCAGCTACAACTTGGCCAAGCTGACGCTGCATATGACCACCAGCCGCCGGATCTTGAACGATTTGCGCACGCTGCGACGCCTCTTGCTGGCGGAACGGCGAGGCGAAGGCGTCCCCGTAGCCAATCGTGTGAGCGGCGCCGGCGTCTGAATAAACCACCACCTGCAAGGAGTGGGATGACCCGAAGAACAGTTCTGCAAGTTCTGCTGGCTGGCGGAGCGTTTCTGCGTACCGCGGCTGCCCGCAACCGCGGCCCTCGGATCGGGGTCACCGATTGGAACCTCCAGATGACCGGGAAGATCGAAGCCGTCGCCTTGGCTGCCAAGCTTGGATTCGATGGCGTGCAGGTCAGCCTGGGCCGCACGCCTGCCGCGGATAAGCTCCCTTTGGACGATGCCGCCACCCAGGCCCAGTACTTGGCCGCCGCGAAACAATACGGCATCGCTTTGTCGGGCACCTGCCTGGATATCCTGCACGTGGACCATTTAAAGGATAATCGGCGCGCCCAGAAGTGGGTCGCCGACAGCATCCCGATCACCGCCAACCTCAAGGCTGGGGTGGTGCTGCTGCCGTTCTTCGGCAAAGCATCGCTCGCGAACCACGCGGAAATGGATTATGTTGCCGGCGTCTTGAAGGAAATTGCGCCTGCCGCCGAGAAGGCCGGGGTCACGCTGGGTCTGGAAGATACCATCTCCGCCGAAGACAATGTGCGGATCATGGAGCGCGCCGGCTCTCCGGCCGTCAAGGTCTATTACGACGTCGGAAACTCCAGCGCCGGCGGTTTCGACGTGGTGAAAGAGATCCGGTGGTTGGGCGCACAGCGGATCTGCCAGATGCATCTCAAGGACAATCCCCATTACTTGGGCGAAGGGTCCATCGATTTTCCCGCGGTGATGAAAGCAGTTACGGATATTGGGTTTGAGGGATTTGCCAATCTGGAGACGGATTGCCCGTCCAAATCCGTGGAGAACGATATGAGCCGGAACTTGAAGTTCATCCGCGCGCTGCTCGCCTGACCGCTTGGGCACTGTAGAACATGCACGGCCCTGGGTCCCGTAGGACTTGGCCGCCTTGCCACGCATCTCTTTTGGCGCTAAGCTCCAATTAGGTGCGCTGATGAAACCTCTAGTGCAGTTTGGCCTGTGTTGTTTGCTGGCGCCGGCACTTTTTGCCGAGCAGCATGGCGCCGCGGGCGGCGGTCGTGCAGGCGGGGTGACGTCCGGCCATAGAGCCCTTCACTCGCACTCATCGAGTCGGACTTTCGGCTACGGCCGCAACGGCTACGGCGGCTACTATGAGCCGTTCTACGATTACGGGTATTCCCCGGCTGCGGACGCAGGCGGCTCCAATACGACCGTAATCTATCCCCCATCCGCGCCGACGATAATGGTCACGGAAGCGATCCACCCGGTGATCCATGAATATACGCAGCCGGAGGACTACGGGACTCCGCCGGTGGGCGAGGGCCATCCGATTCTTTATTTGATCGCCTTCCGGGACAGCAACATTCGCGCGGCGACGACCTATTGGGTCGCAGACGGCACGCTGCACTACCTGGATGCGGGCCACAAGGAAAAACAGGCGCCGCTCGCCTCGGTCGACCGCGAATTGAGCGCACAACTCAATCGCGAACGCCACGTGCCGTTCAATCTGCAGTAATCCCCAGTTCTTGTGGCGAACCGCCGCGGATGGAATCCAGCATCGACGTAGCCAACACGGACTTGGCGGGAAAACCACAATTCTCGAGCAGGCTACGGATTTCGGGCAGCCGTTTCTCGTAGGCCGGAAACCCGACCATCGTAACGGGATGGGTGGCTGGCCCTGCATCGTGACAAATCTGCGGGTTGATGGGGAAGTCGAGGTGCGCCAGCGCGTCTAGAAGCGCTTCCAGACGGGGCGGCTCGACGGAAATCGAAACGGATACCAAGGCCCCCTCAGTTCCCAAAAGGGGAAGGGTAGCCGGGTCGACGGTTGACCAGACGCTCATTAAATCCTCCAGCATCCGGCGGGTTGGCCCAAACGAAAAAACCCTGGGACCAAAGGCTCCCAGGGTCGAGAATTTCGAACAGACCGACTCACCTTTAGCACTTTTTAGCGTGGTTGCAATTAGACGGGCCTTGCCGAGCGACCCTAAATCAATCCACGTTCAATACCAGGGTACCGCAAACAGGAGGAAAGATGCAACTGCTTTAATGATTGTAAAGTCGATACCTGCGGGTTGTTCCCGGCGTCTTTTCAGTGTTAAACTCGCGAGTGAATTGGAGGATCGATGAAGATACTGTCTATACTGTTTGTGTCCGCAGCCCTGGCGGGAAGCCTGTCTGCCCAAAACGCTGCACAACAAGGCGCGCAACCCCCGAAGACCAACCTGAAGGTGGGGGACATGGCACCCGATTTCACGCTGCTTTCCACGGCCGGCAAGCCGGTGACGCTCTCCGATTTCCGGGGCAAATCGGCCGTGGTCCTGGCCTTCTTCCCGGCGGCGTTCACCGGCGGGTGTACGAAGGAAATGCTGGCCTACCAGGCTAGCCTCGCCAAATTGGAAGGCGTCGAGACGCCGGTGTTTGGCATCAGCGCCGACAACACTCCCTCTCAAAAAGCGTTCGCGGAGAAGCTCAGCCTCACCTTCCCGCTCTTAAGCGATTTCGCCAAACGGCAGGTAGCCGCGGATTATGGCGTGCTCATCGCGGACCGCGGCTTGGCCAATCGCGCCACGTTCGTGATCGATAAGGATGGCCGCATCCAGCACATCGAGGAGGGCGCCGGGGCCATCGACCCAACCGGCGCGGAAATGGCTTGCGCGCGCATCCATGGCAAGAAGACGGAGTAAATTATGGGGCGGACCACCTGGTCCCCGCGGGTCCCCCTGGACCCGCTCTTTCTGCCCGAAAATCAGCTCTTTATCACGCGCGAAGGGGCCGGCCGCGGACGAGGGCGTCCGCCCCACAATTCTGCCCTCCTGGCCCTCATTGGCTGGGCGCGATTTCAGTAATCTCCAGTTCCAGCAGCGACCCGCACTTGCCGCACACCAGGCGCCCGTCCGGCAGCACATAGACCGCCGTGGAGTCGCACTTGGCGCAGGCGACCGTAGGGTCGGCGGCCTCCGGCAAGGGGTCGGGCGGCTGGATGCCGGCCAGCCGTCCTCCGGCGAAATTCGTTACCGGTTCGAAGGTCGCGCCGCACTCGCCGCACACATGGTTGAAGCAGCAGTTGGGCGTGCAACTGTAAAATACTTCCGGCGATTGGCATACCGGGCAGGCCAGCGACAGTTTGGCGGTATTCACTATCCGTAATTTACCGCATCTCGCTTTTATGGACGACACCCTCTTCGCCCGCAAGCGGCGCAAGCCGGTCCCGCACGAATTCGCGATCGAGGCTCTCGCTGGGCTGTCGCCTCGCACCCGTTCCATGTTCGGCTGCCTCGCGATCTATGTTGAGGACAAGATTGTCCTCATATTGCGCGACAAGCGCGGCGAGACCGCGGACAACGGGGTGTGGCTCGCCACTACCGAGGAGCACCACCAGAGTCTGCGCCGCGAGTTCCCGAACATGCGATCCATTCAGGCATTCGGCAATACGGTAACGGGCTGGCAGGTTCTTCCGGCCGATGCGCCCGATTTTGAGGAAGCGGCGTTGCGCGCCTGCGAACTGATCGCCGCCAGGGACCCTCGCATCGGCAAGGCGCCGGGGGCGCGGCGGGCGAAAAGGCGCAGGACAACCGGCACTCTCTAACGGGCGTGGCTCGGTAACGGCCTCAGGCGACCGCTTGCAACGGGACGCTGTCGGCCAGCGTCAGCGTACGGCAGTCGGATTCCTCAATGCGCCCCAACCACAGAGTCATATCGTCATTCCGCGGGCAGGCTCCCGCGAACGCCTCGGCGGTTTCCAGAACCCGGTCCACAATATCGCGCGCTTTGCGATAGCTGCACGCCTGAATGGTCGCCATCAGACGCCCGAATCCCCATTCCTCGCCGCGGGGGTTGGCGGTCTCGCATAAGCCGTTCGTGTACGCTACCAACAGATCCCCAGGGCCCAGCGACACCACCTTCTCGTGAAAGGACGATTTGCGCAGCATCCCGATCACCGGGCCGGTCGGCTCCAACGCTAGCGGACGGTACGCGGTAGCCGTCTTGCGCAGCACCACCGGCGGCTCATGCCCGGCATTGACGTAATGCAGGAAGTGCCGGGCCGGATCGTACCGGGCCACGAACATGGTCGCGTAGGAACTGTCCGGGCAAATCTCATAGAACAGTTCGTCGATGGCCCCAGTCAAATCGGACAAGCTGCCGTGCTGGTAGTGCCGGAGGGCCCGCGCCAAGCTGTGTAGCGACGAAGTGAGCAGCGCGGCGGCCAGCCCCTTGCCAGCCACGTCGCCGATTGCCAAACCCAGGTTGCCATCCGGCAATTCGAAGTAATCGAGATAGTCGCCGCTCAAGCCGCGCGCGGGACGCCAATCGCTGTAGTAGTCCAGGCCCGCAATGAGTGGCCGCGTAGTTGGGAATGTGCGGTTCTGTACTTCCCTCGCCAATTCCACCTCCCAGTCGCGCCAGTCCGCGCCAGGGGTTATCGGGTACGTATGTTGTTGAAAAGTGCCGATCATCATAGAATTAGTCTCCGTATACATCGAATGACGCCCTGCCGGTCCAAAGCGGGCACGCGCTTAACAAAGCTTTACAGAAACTGCGCTAGAATCCCGGAGATGCCGGTATTGACGATCCTGCTTCTCTCCGCTACGTCCGTGGTTCGAGGCCAGCAATGTGGTCTTCGGCGGACCGGGCTTGGAGGTGCTGTATGTCAACGTCTAGGGACTTTGCCGGATTCTTTTCAATGGGAACTCTTTCGACGTGGACGCGTATGAAAACGGGACCCGAACGAGCCAGTTTCAGTTCGCGCTGGACGTAATCCTGAAGTATAATGGATCGGAACGGCGCGACGATCTTCGGAACCATTATTGGGTAATGGTGCGGAGGCGCATCCGGGCCGATTTCGCGCTGGCGCAATCGTGAAAACCCTAAGCGATAATGCGACACAACGCCGTCGATTGCCAATGCCCTCGAAAATGCAGTGCGTAGCATCCGCACAACCTTCAGACGGCATCCTTAGACCACTGGATGCCGCTCTTCTGGTTTGCGCTACTATCAAGAGTTGGCAAGACTGCTCGAAAGCGAACGCATGGGCGCATTGCACGCGCTGGAAGTCGTTCGCTAACCGCCCGGTAACGCATCGAAGGGGCAATGCAAAAACTCGACAAAAAATCGAAGCAGCAGGAGATCTAATGAGCGACCGATTGGAGTTCGATATTGTCTGTCCGAACAACCACAACCAGACAGTTGCGTTTAGCCAGGAGGAATTCGAAGAAGCGTTGAAGTCCGGCGCGTTGGTGTTCCACTGTAACACATGCGACTCGAACTGGCCTCCATCCAGTGATGAAATCGCCGATCTTCGGAAGCAATTCTCGAAGGAACCTTGACCCACTCGTTTTGCGACGACCGGATCGTGCGGGTCGTGAGCCTTGAAAGACTCGCCCCCCAGAGCTAGACAAACTGTAGCGCTGCACAGGACTCGACTGAACATTTAAACATCCAAAGCAGCCGCTCATGTTATTATTCAACGGCGTTGTGGAAAAAGCTGTGGAAACGAACGCCGGATTCGGGACAACTTCAATGTTCGTAAAGACTTCGTAACAAAGTGCACCCGGATACAGCACTATCGCTGAAAAGCCTTCATGCCATTCATGAATAGTGAGTTAGACACCGTGAGCTATATCGCAGCCTGGTTTGTAAGGCATAATATGAAGCCAATTCGCCATCGCACAGCAGCCGTTGGCGAAGGCTGTGAGTAACTGGGCGCGCGCGCACCGATTTGACAAGGGCGTTCAGATGCAAGCACCATTCCTCCGGCAGACTGGGTATCCTGGGTTGCAACTCTTCAAGGAGGTTTATGCGTATCGTTCTGCTGGGAGCGCTCTTCGGCCTTCTCGCGTCACAATCGCCCGCTGCCGTGCGCGCGGTTATCCCGGAGTGTTGCGTTTCCTCGGGCAACCTAAGCGTCCTCAACCCCTCTACGGGGGTGATCGAACGCACGTTTGCCACGGGGACCTCAACCACGGGCTCACCAAAGCGGGTACCAATTTGCAATCGCCAGTGGCGGCAAGAGCGCGGCGGTCGACAGCATCACCACATTCTATGCCGCCCCGTACGCGTATGCGCTGAACATTGTCGACCTGGCTACCGGGGAAGTCTCCCAGCATTTGGCCCTGCCGGCGCATCCAACCCCTCCTGACGCTTACCCCATGGCGGCGAATCCCAAAGTCAACGTGCTTTATCTCGCCTATGCGGATTCCAGCGGCAACACGCATTTGCAGGCCATCGACTCGGTGACGCTTGCGATCATCCAGGATGTGGATATGGGTGCTCAAGCGGACTCCAACGGGTACATCGATATATTCGACGCCGCCAGACTGCGGCTTAACGGACTGCTCTACACAGAGGGTCTTTGCGGATGGGTCGCTTTCGGAGACACCGGATACGCGCTGAGCGGAAACTGCGGTTTTGCCCCAACCCCGGCGCAGGTGGTACGGTTCGATCCGGTGTCCCTGCAGGTCACCGGGAGCGTGCCCCTTCCGGCAGGCTATGAGTTCCAAGGCTTTACACAGCCCGCCCTCAACGGTAATCGCCTGTATGTCCCATTCGCGTTCGCGCCGCAGTGCTCGGACTGTTGTACCCTGGACATCGTCAGCTACTGCGTCGCTCCAGGTTGTGGGGACAATACCATCCGCGCAGCCCCCTGGCCCCGTGCTATTCATCGAGCAGTAGCGCTTATCGCGGCAGGTTTTCAACGGGATTGTGGAAAAAGCTGTGGAAACGAAGGCCGGATTCGAGACAACCTCAACGTTCGTAAAGACTTCGTAACAAAGTGCACCCGGATACAGCAATATCGCCAAAGATCGGTCAAGTCATTCATGGACAGTGAGTTAGACACTGTTAACTATATTACATCCGGGTTTGTAACGCCTAATATGCAGCCAAATTCGCCATCGTACAGCAGTCGTTGGCGGAGGCTGTGAGTAACTGGGTGCGTCAGGCTGGTTCGGCAGCTATGTGGTCAGCCGGTCCGGCGAAATCGGCCGCATTTCCCAAGCCTCGAACGACACCATCCGGGCTGTGCCGCCGCTGGCATACAACGCCACCCCAGTGCTTCGCGGACCTGTGGGATAAACGCGCACGGTCAGACAGAACCGGTAGTTGGCGAAGATTTCGACCACGGACCCATCCAGAAAGACGCGCAAGCGCAGCGGCTCGCCACGGCCGAGCAGGAACGGCCCCGACTGCATGTCGCGATCCGCGCTTCGATCGGTGCTCGACTGGCTGCGGTCCACGCACAGCAGCCGGGCTTCGCGATCATAGTAGACCAGCGTCTGCTCGCTCCGGTCCGGCGCAATGCGCAGCATCAGTCCGGCTCGCGGCGCGTCGCCCGGATCGATCTCCGCCTGAATCTCAATGCAGTCGCCCGCCGCGTCCCCACCCAGCCGCTTGCCGCGCAAAGTCTCCACCTCCGCCGCCGGGCGCATCTGCACCTGGCTGCCGAACAACTTCAGCTCCCGCGGCAGCGACATAACACCGCTCCACCCGGCCGCGCGCTGCGCCTCGGCGCTGCGGCCCTCCGTGATCCATCCCCACAAAATGCGACGGTCGCCGGTATTCGTCGCGTTCATGGCCATGGTGCGCGCCGCATAGTACGAGCCGAAATCGATGCCGCCCATGGTTTCCGGCCGGAAGCGGCGATCCGCATAGCTGCCCAATTGATATTTCACTACCCGCTCGGTGGAGATCACCAGCAGATGCTTGCCGCCC
>Ga0302326_10008799_pt1 | contig 22195 bp, 18 predicted proteins | sample Palsa_T0_3_FD_202264 | JGI IMG/M metagenome (GOLD analysis project Ga0302326, IMG submission 202264) | Peat permafrost microbial communities from Stordalen Mire near Abisko, Sweden - Palsa_T0_3 | ecosystem: Environmental > Terrestrial > Soil > Palsa > Peat permafrost | place: Sweden: Abisko... | reverse complement strand
CGATCATCAGGGCGGCCTCGTTGAGCCGCACGAGCTGGCGCCGCAGGCGGCGGGCATCGCGCTGGCTGTGCGCGGGATCATCGAACAGCTCCAGCGCCAGGGCGGCGACCTTGCGGGCCCGGGCGGCGTAGGAGCGCTGGACGCGCGCCAGTGCTTTCGTCGGGTGCGGATAGAAAAGGACGAAACGGACAACGATAGCGGCTGCGATGCCGACGCCGATCTCGGCGGCGAGCCAGCCAAGATCGCCCATCGTGACGGCAGCGTGCAGGAAGAAGCCGAAGAAGTCGCCCATGAACAGCAGCATCCCGGCAGTGAACCCGCGCGGGCCGAAGCGTCGGCAGTACGTGCCGACGGCCAGGACGACCGCTATAGAGACCAGGGCCAGGATCCGGTGACCGCCGAGCGCGATCCCCAGGGCCAGTGCCGGGACCATCGGTATGGGCAGCAGGAGCATGCTGACCAGCTGTCCCCTGGCTGTCGGGTCCATGACCCCGAGGCTTGAGAGCATGCCGATGATGGCGCCGAGCAGCATGGCGACGACCAGGAACTCGTGGTTGGCCACCGCCACCTGGGCCGCCGCCGCGGCGGCGAGCCTGGCGCCGTTGGTCTGGATCTGCAGGGCATGGGTGAGACGGACGAAGACCCACTCGGCCTCGAGGATGAACCCGATGGTCAGCACGGCCCGCAGGGCGGTGCGGAACCGGTTGAGCCCTGGGTCGGAGCCAGCGAAGCGGTCGACCCACCTGGCCCGGACTCCTCGTGCCGGGCTGGGCCGGGCTGGGCCGGCCCAGCCCGGCCCAGCCGGGACCGGCGACCTGCCCGGGACGGCGCTCATCCGAGCCCGCTCACGATTTCGGCGTCCCTGGCGACCATCGCTCTGGCCCGCTCGGCGAAGTCCTCGTCTGATCGCTTGTGCTCGAAGTAATGCACGAGCGCCCGGCGGAAGACCTCGTTGACCGATATCTCGTCGACACGGGCCACGATCTCAGCCAGGTGGGCGTCCGCCGGGGCGATACGCACGGTGACAACCTTGGTCTTGGCTGGCTGGGTCTTGACTGACTGCATGATAGCATGATAGCACGATGGCAATTTGTCATAACGTCATGCTTTTGTGCAGCTCGCGCCGGGAATCTGTCAGACCCTGGCCGTAGCGTTCTGCTTCACCGCGATAACCGAAAGGCGGGACAGCATGACCTGGACGCAGGACGCAGGACGCAGGACCAGAACCGGGACCACTACGGCTGGCGAGCGCGCCGACCTGCTGGAAACGCTGGCCAAGCATCGGTATTTTCTGCGCTATACCGTCCGCGGGCTGACCGATGAGCAGGCCGCGCAGCGCACCACCGTGAGCCAGCTGTGCCTGGGCGGCCTGATCAAGCATGTCGCGGCGACCGAGCGGCAGTGGGCCGGCTTCATCGTGGACGGCCCCGCGGCGATGGGCCACTGGGAGCAGGAGGGGGCGTCGATGCCTGGCTGCAAGGCTTCCGCATGCTGCCGGGAGACACGCTGGCCGGACTGCTGGAAGAGTACGAGCAGGTGGCGAGCCGGACCGGCGAGCTGGTGGCAGCGCTGCCCGATCTGGACCTCTGGCACCCGCTGCCGGAGGCTCCCTGGTTCGAGCAGGGAGCGCACTGGTCGGCGCGCCGGGTGCTGCTGCACCTGATCGCGGAGACGGCGCAGCACGCTGGTCACGCCGACATCATCCGCGAGTCCCTGGACGGCGCTCAGTCTATGGGGTAACGCTGGTATCAGCTGCGGCCCGCCAGCGTCTGATTGCGCAGGTGCTGGTCGAGTGCGGGGTCCCACGGCTGGTGGCTACGGCTCATCAGCGGTGATGAGATCATGAAGTCGGCCGTTGCCCGATTGCAGGCGACCGGGATATTGCAGACCACCGCGACCCGCAGCAGGGCCTTGACGTCGGGGTCGTGCGGGTGCGGCTCAAGCGGGTCCCACAGGAAGACGAGCAGATCGATCTCGCCTTCGGCGATGCGGGAGCCGATCTGCTGGTCGCCGCCGAACGGCCCGCTCCGGAAGCAGGTGACCGGCAGGCCAAGCTGCTCCTGCAGGAGGCGGCCGGTGGTAGCAGTCGCGAACAGCTCATGCCCGGCGAGGAGAGCCAGGTTGTACTCTGCCCACTCCAGCATGTCCTGCTTCTTGTTGTCGTGCGCGATCAGCGCGATCCGTCGCCCGGTCTGGGCTGGCAGGTTATCTATCACGAAGAATCCTTTCGAAAATGTCCGCAGGTCCGCCTCAGCGGGACCCGGCGGGAACTCGGCTCCGGGTCGGCATCGCCCCGGGCCGTCTGCCGGGCTCCGGGCCCCTCGCCGTGCCGGCCACCCAGTGCCGTGCCCGGCCCACCCAGTGCCGCGCCCGGCGACCCGGCACCGCGCTGGCGCGATCGAAGTCAGTCCCATCCGGCCTGGCTGGCGCATGCCAGCGCGATGCCGACAGCTCTGGTCACCAAGTCGGCCCCTCCCGCTCACTAGCTGTAACTCTCGCCGACCCAGATGTCATCCCGGCTAAATCCGCGCGTCGTCGGTGTACCGGCAGCATGCAGTTTTGCCGTGAGCTGCCTGGCTCACCCAGACCGTGCTGGTGCCAAACCCGCACGCACCCGGCGAATGCCGCACGCGGTCATTGCTGCGAGCCGGCCCCCTGATGCGCGAAGTCCTTGCCGCGGATAGCGGCCAGGGATACCACGCCCGATACCAGCGCGATGACGGCCGCAACGAGCAGGATGCGGTTGAGGCCCGTGGTGAAGGCTGTCCTGGTGATCATTCCCACGGTCTGCCTGACGTGCTCGGGCAGCTTGCCGATCACGTTCCCGATCTCACCGGACTGAACTGCCCTGGCGATCTGGGGGCCCTTGCGGGAGAGCCCGGGCACTGCTGCCACCCGGGCCAGCACCTCGCCGGCCACCTTGTTGGAGAACAGCGTCCCCAGCAGGGCGATGCCGGTGGCGATTCCGACCTGGCGGAAGGTGGAGTTGATGCCCGAGGCCATGCCGGCCCGCTGCGGCGGCACCACGCCGACGGCGGTGGAGGCCAGCGGCGGGTTCACCAGCCCGACCCCGACGCCGCCCACGATCATTCCTGGGATGAGATGGGTCCAGGCCGAGCCGGCGTCGAGCCCGCGCATGAGCAGCAGGCCGATGCCGACGAGGAGCAGGCCGGGCCCGATGAGCAGCCGGATCGGCACCCGCGAGGTCAGCCTCCCGGCCACGGTGGAGGTCGTCAGGATGCCGCCGGAGATCACCATCAGCCGCAAGCCGGTGGCCAGCGGGGAGTAGCCGAGAATGTCCTGCAGGTACAGCACGAGGTAGAGCAGCATCGAGAAGATCGAGGCGCTGAGCCCGAATGCCGCCACTGAGCCGCCGCTGAAGGTCGGCAGCCGGAACAGCTTCATGTCGAACATCGGCTGCGCGCTGCGCAGCTCGACGATGACGAAGGCAGCGAGCAGGACTGCCGCCGCGGCGAAGCAGCCGAGCACCAGGCCGTCGGTCAACGACCGCTGGTTCGACTCGATCAGCGCGTAGACCAGGCTCGACAGAGCCACCGTGAAGAGCGCGAAGCCTGCCCAGTCGGGCCGGCTGGCGTGCGGCGAGCGCGACTCTGCCACTCTGGTGACCGCGATGACAACCGCCGCGACCCCGATCGGCACGTTCACGAAGAAGATCCACCGCCAGGAGAGACCGGAGGTCAGCGCGCCGCCGAGCAGCGGGCCGATGGCGACGGCCAGTCCCGTCACCGCTCCCCAGACCCCGAATGCGGTGCCGCGGTCCTTGCCGCGAAAGGCGTCAGCAAGCAGCGCAAGCGACACCGCGAACATGATCGCCCCGCCGACTCCCTGCAAGGCGCGAGACAGCTGGAGCATCACCGTGTTGACGGCAAAACCGCACAGCGCCGACGCGCAGGTGAACAACACCAGGCCGACCAGGTACAGCAGGCGGCGGCCGAACATATCCGCCAGGCTGCCGGCCGTCAGCAGGAACGCGGCCAGAGTCAGCGCGTAGGCGTCGACGATCCACTGCAGGTCCGAGAAGCTCGATTTCAGCGCCACCTGGATGGCCGGCAGGGCGACGTTGACGATCGTGATGTCCAGCAGCAGCATGAACGTTCCCAGGCACACCGCGACCAGCGTCCACCACTTGTTGCCGCGCTGACCAGGATCCCCGCCGCCATCGGCGGGCCCCTGGTCATGGCGGCGCTGACCCTCCCCGGTCAGATCTGCTCGGGCTTCGGTCACTAAATGCTCCCGGTGACGTTGGTATGGCCTTGCGCGGCAAGGCCCGATCCTGCCCTGCCAGGTTCGCATGCCGGTCCGGCCAGGAAAATCGCGGGGGAGTCCCTTGCCTGCTCAGGCGGGCAGGCAAGATCCCGCCAAGCCAGACTGCTCGCCGAACCGATCGGCGCATCCCGCAATTGCGGCTAAGCTCTGCTTATGGCCGAACCCATGGCCGAGCACCTGGAACTTCCTCGGCCGCTGCGGCTGCTGCGGACGATTTCCTGGAGCCTGGCTGAGTCCGCCGGGCTTCCGATTGCTGCCTATGCTGTCGCCGCCTGGCTGTGGGGACGTGATGTCGGCCTGCTGGCTGGACTCGCGGCGATCTGGGTTGCCGCCGCCGTCCGTAAGCTCGCCACGGGGTCCGTCCCCAGCCTGCTGACGATTTCCGCGGTCGTGCTCACGATCCAGACCGCACTGGCCATCGTCACCGGCGAGCTCTGGATCTTCTTGCTGCAGTTTCCGCTGGCGAACCTGTGCATGTGCCTGCTGTTCGCCCGGACCGCCCGCGGCCCGAACCCGATCGTTGCCCGGCTGGCCGCTGAGGTGGTAGCCCTGCGCCAGCCGGCCACCCACTACCCGGGCCTGCACCGCTTCTTCCAGGGCGCGACCTGGCTCTGGGCGGGTATCTTCCTGCTGCTCACCGCTAGCCTGGCGGTCCTGATGGTGACCGAGCCGATCAAGATGTTCCTGCTGCTCTCGACCCTCGCCACCATCGGCCTGGTCGTCGCCGGGACCGGCGCGTCCACGCTGTGGTTCCTGTCTGTGCTGCGCAGGCTCGGGCTGGGGCTCCGTTTCGCCTCGGCCTGAGTGTCGCCTCGGCCTGAGCGCCGCCCTGCTCCGCGTGAGTGCCGGTCTGCTCCGCCTGAGTGCCGCTCTGGTCCAATGGAGGCATGTGCACGGCAGTTCTCAGTGTCGAGCCGGGCGAGCCGGTGCTGCTGGCCGGTGTCCGCGACGAGTTTGCCGACCGTGCCTGGCAGCCGCCGGGACAATACTGGCCGGATTACCCCGGCGTAGTCGGGGGCCGGGATCTGCAGGCCGGCGGCACCTGGCTGGCGGTGGCGCCAGCCTCGCGGCGGGTGACCTGCGTGCTGAACGGGCGAGGCCGGATGGCGCCGCCCGGATCGCGGCGCTCGCGGGGGGTGCTGCCCCTCCGGGCGGCCGCCGACGGACAGCCCGCGCCAAGCGAGCTCGCGGATTTCGACCCGTTCCATCTGCTGAGCGCAGAGCCGGGGGCGGCGGTGCTGTGGAGCTGGGATGGCCAGCGCCTCACCGAGCGGAAGCTGACGGCCGGCCTGCACATCGTGGTGAACAGCGGACTCGGCAGTGAGCTGCTCGCCGGCGATGCGCCGGCCGCCGGCGATTCGCCGGCGGCAGGGGACCGGAGCCGCCCGGCAAGCCGGGAGAGCGCTGAAAATGATCACCAGCTGGCCCGCCTTGCGCACTTCCTCCCGCAGTTCCGGGCCGCGGTACGCCCTGACCCACGGCCCGGCAGCCCGGTCTCGCAGGCCTGGGGAGCGTGGCTGCCCCTGGTGAACGGAGCTGGCATCAGCCCGGAAGACCCGCGGGCCCTGATCGTGCGGCGTGACCTGGGTGCCGGCCGGATCTGGGGAACGACGTCGATATCGCTGGTCGCGCTGTCGCCGGACGGGCTGCGATACGACTTCAATGCCGCACCGGGCGACATGGCCGGGTGGCACCCGGTGCCCCTGGGCTCTGCAGCCGCGCCTGGCCAGCGCCATTTGCCCGATTCCAGCCCTAGCGCAACGCCGGACGTGTGATGATCGGCCACGGGCGCGGCGGGCACCGGCGCGGCGGCCACCGGCGCGGCTGTCGCGGGAGCGGCGGGAGGGGGAGTGATGTTCCTGATCTTCGGGTTGCGGGTGTACTTCCGGACCGTCGGCCAGGGGACGTTCCACTGCCAGCGCTGCGGCGGCGACCGGCAGTACCAGCTGCGCTCCGGCCGGCGCTGGATCCACATCCTCTTCATCCCGGTCATCCCGCTGGGCAACGCCGGGGAGCACGTACGCTGCGTTAACTGCCGGACGCGCTACCGGCGCGAGATCCTCGCCCTGCCCACCGCGGCCCAGATGCAGGCCGCGCTTCCGGCGGGGCTGCGGGCCGCGGCCGCCGCCATGCTCCGGGCCGGAGACGCCCGCAGCCGCCCGGCACGGCGGCGCGCAATCGACGCGGTCGCGGGCGCGGGACTGGCCGACTACGATGACGCTGCGCTTGAGGCAGATCTCGGCTGCGCGGCCGAGATCGCCTTCGACCTCGCGGCGCCGCTGAACGCCCTCGCGGTGCAACTGGCTGTCCCGGCGAGGGAATGGTTCCTGGCCGATATCGTCCGGATCGGGCTGGCCAGCGGGGTGCTGACCGAGGAACAGCGACACGCCGCACGGGAGATCGCCGCGCAGCTCGGCATGACCCCCGCCCAGGGCTACGGGGTGATCCTGATGACTGAGCAGAGCGCGCCCGCCGAGTAACCTGGCCGCCAGGCCCCCCGGTCAGGCCGCCGCATCCCGTATCCCGGCTCCGGCGGCCCGCATGGCGGCGGCGGATAACCCGATGCATGCAGGACAATGGTGACGTGAGCATCTACCGTGACGACGGCGTCGTGCTGCGGACCCAGAAGCTGGGCGAGGCCGACCGCATCGTCACGCTGCTCGCCCGCAAGACCGGCAGGGTCCGGGCCGTGGCCAAGGGCGTGCGCCGCACGAAATCTCGCTTCGGCGCCCGGCTTGAGCCGTTCACGCACGTCGACCTGCTGCTGTACACCGGCCGCTCGCTGGACGTCATCACTCAGGCCGAGACGCTGCGGCCGTACGGGGCATCGCTGGCCACCGACTACCCGCGATACACCACAGGCACCGCGATGCTGGAGACGGCCGAGAGGTTCACTCCCGTCGAGAAGGAGCCGGCCCTGCGCCAGTTCCTGCTGCTCATCGGCGGGCTGCGGGCGCTGGGCGAGGGCGTTCATGACCCCCGGCTCGTGCTCGACGCCTATCTGCTGCGCTCGCTCGCGGTCGCCGGGTATGCCCCCGCGCTGGAGGAGTGCGCTGTGTGCGGCACCCGGGCACCGGTCAGCGACGATCAGGCCTCCGACGATGACAAGAACATTCAGCAAAACGATCTTCCGGGGCCAGCGCCCCGCCATCTCCGTCGGCCGGTGCTGCGCGCATTCGGCATCGCGGCGGGCGGCCTGACCTGCCAGGCGTGCCGCGTGCCCGGTGCCGCCACCCCGCCGGTGGCGACGATTGCCCTGATGAGCGCGCTGCTGCGCGGTGACTGGGCCTACGCCGATGCCAGTCAGCGCCGCCATCAGGTCGAGTGCAGCGGCCTGGTCGCCGCGTATGTGCAGTGGCACCTGGAGCATTCCATCCGGTCGCTGCGGCATGTGGAGCACGCGACCCGCGCGGGGGCGCCGTGATCGGCCAGGTCCGGCCGCCTGATCCGCATCCAGGCGGCGCGAGTGCTCCGGCCATCCCGGCTCACCTGCTGCCGCGGCATGTGGCGCTGGTCATGGACGGCAACGGGCGCTGGGCCAAGCAGCGGGGCCTGCCCCGCACGGAGGGGCACAAGGCAGGCGAGCAGTCGCTCTTCGACGTGATCATGGGGGCGATCGAGCTCGGCATCCCGTACCTGTCGGCCTATGCGTTCTCGACCGAGAACTGGCGCCGCTCGCCGGACGAGGTCCGCTTCCTGATGGGCTTCAACCGTGATGTCATCCGCCGGCGCCGGGATCAGCTGAACGAGATGGGCGTGCGGGTCCGCTGGGCCGGGCGGCAGCAGCGGCTGTGGCGCAGCGTGATCAGGGAACTGGAGGACGCTGAGCAGATGACCGCCGGCAACTCGGTGCTGACCTTGCAGTTCTGCGTGAATTACGGCGGCCGCGCCGAGATCGTCGACGCCGCGGCGGCGATCGCGGCCGATGCCGTGGCCGGCCGGCTGCGGGCCGACAAGCTCGACGAGAAGGCGTTTGCCCGCTATCTCGACGAGCCGGGGATACCCGACGTGGACCTGTTCGTGCGGTCATCGGGGGAGCAGCGGATCTCCAACTTCCTGCTCTGGCAGTCCGCGTATGCCGAGTTCGTCTTCCTCGACACGCTGTTCCCTGACTTCGACCGCCGGCACCTGTGGCGCGCCTGCGAGATATACGCCAGCCGCGACCGCCGGTACGGCGGGGCCGACCCCAGCCCGCTGCCGACCGACCCCAGCCCGCTGCCGACCGACCCCAGCCCGCTGCCGGAGGCCCGGTAAGCCCCGGCGGCCCGTTAAGCCCCGCCGGCCAGGGCGGGCGATGAGGTCAGCGAGTCGCCTGCAGGACGGCCAGCGCGAGCACGCAGCCGATCGCGACGACGCGACCGAGCCGTCCGCGGGCGGCCAGCTGCGGCCAGGACACGAACGCGAGCAGGGCGAGCACCGCGGCTACCCCGCACAGCGCCGCCGCGCCGATCAGGCCGTGCACGGCCAGGCCGGTCACCAGCAGCGCGACGAGCAGTACCGGCAGCAACCACATCGGCAGCTGATGCAGGAACAACAGCAGCGCCGCGCTGCGCCGCTCCACCGACCGGCGCGCCCCTGTCGCTCCGGGTGTGTACAGGGCCCCGCCCGGGGGGAGCGGTCGCTGCCGATCCCGGGGGAGCGGCCGCTGCCGGGCCCGCCGGTTCGAGCTGCTCATGCGTTGCGTCCCTCCGGCCCTCGTCCCAGCATCACCTGACCACAATAGCCGCGCCGTGCAGTGCCGATCACCGGTAAGCTTTCTGCACCGCGGCCCCCCTACCTGGGTTTGCGTACGTCCCGCGACCCGCCGACCGCCAGCCGGATGGAGATCTTGATGGCCCGCCGTAGTGACCGGATGGAAACGCTCGTCAGCCTCTGCAAGCGCCGCGGGATCGTGTTCCCGTCCAGCGAGATCTACGGCGGCCTGCGTGCCGCCTGGGACTACGGCCCGCTCGGTGTCGAGATCAAGAACAGCATCAAGCGCCAGTGGTGGCGCTCGATGGTGCACGAGCGCGAGGACATCGTCGGCCTGGACTCCAGCGTCATCCTCGCGCTGGAGGTCTGGCAGGCCAGCGGGCACGTCACTGAGTTCGTCGACCCGCTCACCGAGTGCATGTCGTGCCATCACAGGTTCCGAGCCGATCACCTGATCGATGCCTACACCGACTCCCACGGGCACCCCCCGGAGGGCGGCCTGGCCACGATCGCCTGCCCGCACTGCGGCACCAGGGGCGCCTTTGCCGAGCCGCGCATGTTCAACGGCCTGCTGCGCACCTACCTGGGCGCGACGGAGGACGACTCCGGCCTGGCCTACCTGCGCCCGGAGACGGCCCAGGGCATCTTCATCAACTTCCGCAACGTGCTGCAGACCTCGCGCAAAAAGGTCCCGTTCGGCATCGGCCAGGTCGGCAAGTCATTCCGTAACGAGATCACCCCCGGCAACTTCATCTTCCGCACCCGCGAGTTCGAGCAGATGGAGATGGAGTTCTTCGTCAAGCCCGGCACCGACGAGCAGTGGCACGACCGGTGGATCGAGACCCGGCTGGCCTGGTACCTCGATCTCGGGGTCACCAAGGAGAACCTGCGGCTCTACGAGCACCCCAAGGAGAAGCTGTCCCACTACTCCAAGCGCACCGTGGACATCGAGTACCGGTACGACTTCCCCGGCAGCGAGTGGGGCGAGCTGGAGGGGATCGCGAACCGGACCGACTTCGACCTGACCACGCACTCGCGTGCGTCCGGCCAGGACCTGTCCTACCTGGACGCGGAAACCGGCACCCGGTACGTGCCCTACGTCATCGAGCCAGCCGCCGGGGTGGACCGGTCGCTGCTGATGTTCCTGCTGGACGCTTACACCGAGGACGAGGCCCCCGACGCCAAGGGGAACATGGAGAAGCGGACAGTGCTGCGGCTGGACCACCGGCTCGCTCCGGTGAAGGTGGCCGTGCTGCCGCTGTCGCGGCACGCCGACCTGTCGCCCAAGGCCAGGGATATCGCCGCCCAGCTGCGCAAGCAGTGGAACACCGACTTCGACGACGCCAGCGCGATCGGCCGCCGTTACCGCCGCCAGGACGAGATCGGCACGCCGTACTGCGTGACCATCGACTTCGACACCCTGGATGACCAGGCGGTCACGGTCCGGGAACGCGACTCGATGCGGCAGGAGCGAGTAGGCATCGACGGCCTCATGTCTTATCTTTCCGAACGGCTGACCGGCTGCTGATCAGCCCGCCAGGCTGGTGTTGGCCTCGTTACTTGGCCCGCGCCTTGCCACGTGCTCAGGTTGTCGACCGTGCCCGCGGCGCCTCAGACTCCGTGGTCGGCGACGAGATGACCGTCGCGGCGTCGACCACGCCAGGGTCGCTTGGCGTACAATCCCCCACGGGGACTGAAAGCGGCGCGGCCTCAGGGGAGTAACAGCATGCCGGTTTTCATGGTCGAGCGGCGGTTCGCGGAGGAACTGGAGGGTGTCGCTGACGTCGCTGACGGGATCAACCGCATCAACGACGAAGAGGGCGTGCGTTGGCTCTACTCGTTCCTGTCGGCTGATAGGCGCAAGACCTACTGTCTGTACGAGGCGCCGTCGCCGGAAGCGATCCGGCGGGCTGCGACACGAGCGGGCCTGCCAGCGGACGTCATCGTCGAGGTGACCGACCGTCTCCTCCCCGACGGGGCGTCAGCGCCGATCTGACCGGCGTGCGGGCGTCTGACTATGGGTTCGTGGGCCCCGCCTTCGCTGCCGGCTCGTATCGCCGCGTCACGGGATCTGCCGCTCGTCGGTCGCCGCTCCGAGCTCGAGACCTTCGAGGCGATCTGGGCCGAGGTCGAGCGCGGCCGCCGCCAGCTCGTGTTCATCGGCGGAGAACCGGGGGCCGGCAAGTCCCGCTTGACGGCTGAGGTGGCCGGCGCGCTTCGCGACGACGGGGTGACGGTGCTCGTCGGGGCCTCGAATCCCGAGGCCGGCGTCCCGTACCAGCCCTTTGCCGAGATGCTCGATCACCTGTTTACCGGAACCGCCCCCGGCAGTCTCGCCGCGCTCCTGGACGACAGCGGGGTGGAGCTCCAGCGCCTCTCGGCCCACGTCGCCCGGCACCAGCCCGAGGTCCGCGAATCCCTCGCCGACTCAGGTGAGGTACGCCGCGACCTGTTCGATGCCGTGGCCGGCTTGTTCCGCCGGCTGGCTGACGACGGCCCGTTGGCGCTGGTCCTTGAGGATCTCCACTGGGCGCAGCTGCCGACGGTCGCGCTGCTCGAGCACGTGGTGCACGCCTCGAACGGCACGCGCATGCTGGTGCTGGTGACGTTCCGCAGCACGGCACCGGATCGCTCCGACGAGGTGGCAGCCCGGGTGGCGGAGCTGCACCGCCTGGATGGTGTTCGTCGGCTCGACCTGAGCGGGCTCGACACCGACGCCATCGCCGAGTACGTCGTGCTGCGCAGCGGGCTGCCGTTGCGGGAGGCTCGAGCGCCGGCGGCGTTGCTGCGAGACCGCACGGGCGGCAACCCGTTCTTCTTGCGCGAATTGTGGGCCGATCTCGAACGGCGGGGCGGCGTCTCGGCGCTTCGCTTCCCCCAGCGTGTCCCCGCGTCGATCAGCGACACGCTGACGGCCCGCATCGACGAGCTCGGCGGGGAGATCCGGCAGGTCATCGAGTTGGCGGCGGTGCTCGGCAACGAGTTCGACCTGGCCACGCTTGTTGCCGCCGACGGGGCCGATCTCGCGCAGACGATGGCGTTCGTCGACTCGACAACAGCGCTCGGGCTGATCGACGTGGTCGATCCGGACGCCGGCCGTTATTCGTTCGTCCACGCGCTGACGCGGCAGGCGGTGCTCGACCGAATGCCGCCGTCTCGGCTGACCCGACTCCACGTCCAGGCCGCCGAGGCGCTGGAACGGCAGCCGGCCCACGCCTCGCTCGTGCCGCGCCTCGCACACCACTATCTGGCCGGCCACATCCTCGGGTTCCACGACCGGGCAGTGCGCTACAGCAGGGAGGCTGGCCGGCTGGCGGAGAAGAGCCTCGCCTTCGAAGACGCCGCGGTGTGGTTCGAACGAGCGTCGTCGCTGCCGGAGTGCGCACCCGAGCTGCGCTCGGGGCTGCTGCTCGCCGCCGGGGCCGACTATGTGCGCGCCTGCCACTTCCCGCACGCCCGAGCGATCTACGAGCAGCTCGCGACGGCCGACGATCCGGCGGTCAGGCTCGCCGCTGCCGTGGGGTTCGAGGACGCGACCTGGCGGCCCGGCGTGCTCGGCACCCGCGCCGCCGATCTGCTGTCGGCCGCCGTCGAGGGTTGCGAGCTCGACGATCACAATCCGACCTACGTGCGTGCGCTGGCGAGTCTGGGCCGAGCGCTGGCGCTCGGCGGCGAGACGGCCAGTGCTTGCGAGGTTGGCGGCCGCGCGATCGATCTGGCCCGCGAGCTGGGCGACGAGGCCGTCGTGCTGCACGCCCTCACCGCCGGCCTGTGGCACGGGATCACGCCCGATATGGCGAAGCGTCAACGCGAGCGCAGCGCGGAGGTGACGCGGCTGGCGCGTGCCGCCCGCGACTACGAGTCCCTCGGTCGGGCGGCGAACTTCCGCGCGACCGTGAGCTATCTGGTCGGCCGACCGGCCGACCTGCGCGAGGCCATCGAAGACTCGCGGCGCGCTGCGGAGGCCACCGGTCAGCCGTACTACCGACACGTCCACGGCTGCCTCGCCTGCGCCGGCGCGTTCCTCCGCGGCGATTTCGCGGGCGCCGAACGGTGGGCCGAGGAGACGCTCACCCAGACCGACACGGTCGGCGACGAGTTGGCTGAGGGCCCCTACGGCGTACAGCTGTTCATGATCAGGCGCGAGACCGGCGCGCTGGGGCGGTTCCGTGATTTCCTCGACGGCCGCGAGTCGTTCGCCGACCGGTGGGTACCCGGGCTGCTCGCGCTCTACACAGAACTCGGGGTCGAGACCGGCATCCGGCGCGCCCTGCACCACCTGCTGGACCGCCAGCTCACCGCCCGCACCGACGAGGCCCAGTGGCCGATGGAGCTGGTCTTCATGAGCGAGGCCGCGCTCGCGCTCGGCGACCTCGACGCGGCGCGCGTGTTGCGGCCGCTGCTCGCGGAGTACGCGGGCATGAACCTCGTGTCGGGCACGCTGATCGCCGCCTTCGGCAGCGCCGATCGGCTCCTCGCACGGGTCGCTGCGCTGGTGGGCGACCGCGCCGCCGCCGCCCGCCATTTCGACGTGGCCCTCGCGATGGATCGCCGCATGCGGTCAGTCATCCACGTGGCCGAGACCCTCGCCTACCAGGCGCTGTTCGCCGCGTCCGCCGGCCACCGCGATCAGGCCCGAGCCCTGGCCGATGAGGCTCGCCGCCTCGCCGGCCCAATCGGCCAGGGCCGTGTCATCCGGATCCTTGCCCCGGTCGCGCCGTCGACCAGACCCGATGGCCTCAGTGAGCGCGAGATCGACGTATTGCGCCTGCTCGCCACCGGTCTCAGCAATCAGGAGATCGGTGCTCACCTCTACATCAGCGCCAACACCGCCGCCAACCACGTGCGGAGCATCCTGATGAAAACCGGAGCCGCAAACCGCACCCAGGCGGCGATCTATGCCGCCCAACACGGCCTCATGTGAAGGCCCAGCGAGAAGCCAGGTAGTCAGATCTGACCATCGGCCGCCGACCCGGAATGGATCAGATCCGGTCATGACGCCTGGCCGCGCCCCTCATACCGTGCTGCTGTCGGACCGAACGCCCGGCGGGTCACGCAGATAAGGAGCACGCAAATGACCGACCTGATGGACGCGACACCGGAACTTCGCACACTGATCAGCGGGGAGGTCATCGGCTCCGGCGACGCCGACTACGACGACGCCCGGTCAGTCTACAACGCCATGATCGACAGGCACCCGGCGCTCATCGCCCGCTGCGCCGGTGTCAGCGATGTGCAGGCGGCGCTCGACGCCGGGCGCAAGGCCGGCACGCCGGTCGCGGTGCGGGGCGGCGGGCACAACGGGCCGGGGTTTGGCACCGTCGACGGCGGCATCGTCATCGACCTGTCGCCCATGCACTCGGTCGAGGTTGACCCCGGACAACGCACGGCACGAGTGCAGGGAGGTGCCACCTGGGGCCTGGTCGACGCGGCTACCCATGAGCACGGCCTCGCCACCCCCTCGGGCATCATCTCGACAACCGGCGTGGGCGGCCTGACCCTAGGCGGCGGCCACGGCTACCTGTCCCGCAAGTATGGCCTCACCATCGACAACCTGCTCGAAGCCGAGGTCGTGCTGGCCGACGGGCGGGTGGTCACCGCGTCCGAGTCCGAGCACCCCGATCTGTTCTGGGCGCTGCGGGGCGGAGGCGGGAACTTCGGCATCGTCACCTCGTTCACGTTCCGTTTGCACCCGGTGGGCAACGTCGTCTGCGGCCCGACCGCGTGGCCGGTGGCGGCGACCAAGGACGTGCTGTCGTGGTTCCGCGACTTCCTGCCCGCCCAGGACGACGACCTCTACGGGTTCCTCGCCGTGATGACCGTGCCGCCGGTCGATACGTTCCCCGAGGCATTCCACCTGCACAAGGCGTGCGCGATCATGTGGTGCTACCTCGGCGATCCCGCCAACGCGACCGAGGCGCTCAAGCCGGTCCGCGACATGCAACCCGCGTTCGACGGCATCGGCGAGGCACCCTATCCCGGCTTGCAGTCGGCCTTCGACGGGCTCTACCCGCGCGGGCTGCAGTGGTACTGGCGAGGCGACTTCTTCCGCACCGTGCCCGACGCCGCCGTAGATGCCCACGCCCGCTTCGCCAGCGAGCTGCCGACCATGCACTCGACGATGCACCTGTATCCCATCGACGGAGCCGTCAACAAGGTGCCCGCCAGGGACACCGCCTGGGCCTACCGCGACGCCACCTTCTCGCAAGTGATCGTAGGGGTCGACCCGGACCCGGCCAACGCCGCCGCGATCAAGCAATGGACCGTCGACTACTGGGACGCCACCCACCCATACTCAGCCGGCGGGGCGTACGTGAACTTCATGATGGACGAGGGCCAGGACCGGGTGCGAGCCACCTACGGCGCCAACTACGACCGCCTCGCCGAGATCAAGGCCAGCTACGACCCAACCAACTTGTTCCGGATCAACCAGAACATCCGGCCCGCTGGCTGAGACCTTCGACGGGAACGACGAGGCCGACGGGAGATCGTCGGCAAGGTCGAACTCGACCTTGCCGACGAATTCTTCACCGGCGAGTTCAACTGGACGAGCCCGCTCAGCTCCCGGGGCCACGCACGGCCCGGGGCAGACGCATGCGGGCCGACATGGCATTGTCGGTCTATGCGAACTTCCAGCACCCAGACCAGCGTCAGCGTGACCAGGCTCGCTGGCCATATCGGCGCGCAGATCTCCGGGGTCGACACCGGTGCCGCGCCCGGGAACGACGCTGTCGCCCAGATACGCCAGGCGCTGCTGGACCACAAGGTGGTCTTCCTGCGCGACCAGAGTCTCGACTACGCCAGGCAGGTAGCGTTCGCCGAGCGACTCGGCCCGCTGACGCTCGGCCACCCGACGGTGGCATCACCGCCTGAGCGGCCTTTCCTGGCGGAGATCGACTCGCACATGGGCGGGCGGACCGACTACTGGCACACCGACGTGACCTTCGTCGACCGGCCGCCGGCGTTCACGCTCCTGCACGCCGTGGTCATCCCGCCGGTGGGCGGCGACACGATCTGGGCCAACACCGTGAGCGCCTACCAGAGCCTGCCGGCCGAACTGCGGGACCTGGTCGACCGGCTGCGCATCGTGCACACCAACGCCAACGATTACGCAACGGGCACAGCCCGCCAGCAGCACGCCGAACAGGCTCGTGCCGATGCGGCTTACGCGGCCAGACGGAGGGAATTCCTCTCGACCGTCTACGAGACCGAGCATCCAGCGGTGCGGGTGCATCCGGAGACCGCTGAGCGCTCGCTGGTTCTCGGCGGCTTCGCGCGGACCGTGACCGGATTCTCACCGCGGGCATCGCATGACATGATCCGGCTGCTGCAGGAGTACGTTACCCGCCCCGAGCAGACGGTCCGCTGGCACTGGCGCGAAGGGGACCTGGCCATCTGGGACAACCGGGCCACCCAGCACTACGCGATCTACGATTACGGCAGCGCGCACCGGCGCGGCGAGCGGGTCACCGTTGCCGGGCCGGTGCCGGTCGGCGTCGACGGCCGCCCGAGCGTCGCGATCAGGGGCGAGGCATCGGCCTACTATGCCGGCGCGGCCAGCTAACTACTACGCCGGCGCGGCCGACTAATACGCCGCGTTAGGGCCGGCGCCACGGTCGCCATCGCGGCGCGGCCGACGCCGCGGCTGCCGGAACTGGTGGCGCTGCACCGGGCCGGCGGCCTGGCTGCGGAGCCGCTTGCCGTCGACGTGCGCGAGCCGCAGTCGGTGGCGGCAGCTGTGGCGGCGGCGCACTCGCGCCTGGGCGGGATCGACCTGGTCGTGAACAACGCGGGCATCGGGATGCGGACGGTCAATCCCCGCTTCCTGACCCAGCCGCAGCCGTTCTTCGAGGTCGATCCCGCAGGATTCGCCGACGTCGTTGCGACGAACCTGACCGGCTATTTCCTCGTCGCAAGGGCCTTTGCCCGGATATTCATCGAGCAGGGGCACGGCCGTTTCGTCAATGTCTCCATGAACCACGAGACGATGCGCAGGCCGGGATTTGTCCCCTACGGTCCCTCCCGGGCCGGCGCGGAGGCGCTGAGCCTGATCATGACCGAGGATCTGCGGCCCTTCGGGGTCACGGTGAACATCGTCCTGCCGGGTGGTGCCACGGCCACCGGGATGATCCCCGACGAGCTGCCCGAGCCGGCCCGTGCCGGGCTGCTGCCCGCCGAGGTGATGGGCCCCCCGGCAGTATTTCTCGCCTCCGCCGAGGCGCAGGGCCTTACCGGGGAACGGATCGCCGCCACCGACTTCCGCCGCTGGCTGGCCGACTTCCGCGCCCAGCGCAGCGGCGCCTCGCCGCCCGACTAGTCCAGCACTGCGTCCCCGGTCACTGCCGCTTCGCCGGTCACTGCGCGTCCCCGGTCAGTGCCGCCAGGACCTTGTCGATGCCCGGGCCGGTCGAGGTCCCCGGCCGGCCCCGGGGCGACCGGCGGAAGATTTCTGCGGCGGCCTGGTGGAACCCGTCCGGCAGGCCGGCGCCGGTCATCGTGGCGGCTATCTCTTCCATCTCGGTGACCCAGCGCCAGCCCTTGGTGGTCGCCGACTCGGCGGCACTGCGGGACCAGCCGTCGAGCGCCGGCTGTGACAGCCCCCATTCCGCCAGCAGGGTGTCCGCCACGCCCTCGGTCCTGGCTAGCGCCCGGACTGCCAGCAGCAGCGCCGCCGAGCCCTTCGTCCACGCCGCGTAGGCCATCTTCAGCGCGGAGGCTGACAGGAGACCGCCAGGAACGACCCGGGCGTCCAGCGGCGTCCCAGCCAGCAGCCCGCGCACCGAGTCCGCCTGCGGGCCGGACAGATACAGGCGGGTGCTGCCTGCCTGCACCGGCGGCGGACCGATGATCCCGCCGTCGACGTAGGTAGCCCCGCCCTCCTCCACCATCAGCGCCACCTCGCGGGCCGTAGCCGGGGAGATCGCGTTCGCGTCGGCGAACAGGCCGCCGAATCCCTGCACGGCCCACGCCACGTCCAGCGCCGCGTGCGGCGGGCAGATCGAGAAGATGACCTCGGCACGGTCGGCGACCTCGGCGGCCGTCCCGGCGTCGGTGAGCCCGGCCGCGTGCGCCCGCGCCGCTGTTTCCGGCCCGCGGCCCTCCGAGGCCCACAGCACCAGGTGCCCTCGCTCCACCAGGCACCGTCCGACGGCGGCACCCATCGCGCCCGGGTGCAGCAGGCCGATTACGCTCACGCTCGGCAGGTTCATGCCCGACATTGTCGCTGGTGCGGCAGGCTCGCGACGCGAGACCCGCCGCACCAGATGTCGGCCCGGCCCAGCGGCTCCGCTGCTCCAGTTCCCCAAATCGCTCTGGTCTTTCGCCCGATCGCCGGTCTTTTCGCCGGTTGCTGACCGCACGATAGGTGATCCGACGGGTTGCCCGCGCGAAGAACAGCGCGAGCGGCGGCCGGTGACTAGCCAGGCTCGGTAGAGTCGGTTCTGAGGGCCGAGAGGCCGCAAATCACTTTTGCCGTCTGGCGTCCGGGCAGCACCCCGCCGGCGGCACCGCGAGGAGAACCTGCAGTGCCGAAGCTCGTCTATGACTTCACCGAGGGAAACAGGGACCTGAAAGATCTGCTGGGCGGCAAGGGCGCCAACCTGGCCGAGATGACCAACCTGGGCCTGCCGGTCCCGCCCGGTTTCATCATCACAACCGACGCCTGTCGTTATTACTTGCAAAACGGGACAACTCCCGACGGTCTGGACGCTGAGGTCAGTGCGCACCTGCAGCAGCTGGAAGACAAGATGGGCAGGCGGCTCGGTGATCACGCCGATCCGCTGCTGGTCAGTGTCAGGTCCGGCGCCAAGTTCTCGATGCCGGGCATGATGGAGACCGTCCTGAACATCGGCTTGTCCGATGAGTCGGTGCACGGCCTGGCCAAGCAGGCGGGCAGCGAGCGCTTTGCCTGGGACTCCTACCGCCGGCTGATCCAGATGTTCGGCAAGACGGTGCTCGACATCGAGGGCAGCGACTTCGAGCACGCGATCGAATCGGCCAAGCAGGCCAAGGGTACCAAGAACGACCTGGACCTGGATGCCGACGACCTGCGGGCCATCGTCGACACCTTCAAGGACATTGTCCGCAAGCACACCGGACGCGAGTTCCCGCAGGACCCGCGCGAGCAGATGAACCTCGCGGTGAACGCCGTCTTCAATTCCTGGAACGCTGACCGGGCGATCCTGTACCGGCGCCAGGAGCGGATCCCCACCGACCTGGGCACCGCGGTCAACATCGTGGCCATGGTCTTCGGCAACCTGGGCATGGACTCAGGCACCGGCGTAGCCTTCACCCGCGACCCGGGCACCGGCCAGCAGGGTGTTTACGGCGACTACCTGCAGAACGCCCAGGGCGAGGACGTCGTCGCCGGCATCCGTAACACCGTCCCACTGCAGGACCTCGAGCAGATCAACGCCGCATGCTACGCCGAGCTGATGCAGATCATGCAGACCCTGGAGAACCACTACCGGGATCTGTGCGACATCGAGTTCACCATCGAGCGCGGCAAGCTGTGGATGCTGCAGACCCGCGTCGGCAAGCGGACCGCCGCGGCGGCGTTCCGGATCGCCACCCAGCTCGTTGACCAGGGCCTGATCGACATGGACGAGGCGCTGACCCGGGTCACCGGCGAGCAACTGGCGCACCTGATGTTCCCCCGGTTCGACACCAGCGGGAAGCCCAAGCAGATCACGACGGGGATCAGCGCATCGCCGGGTGCCGCGGTCGGCAAGGCCGTGTTCGACTCCGCCAGGGCGGTCGAGCTGGCAGCCGCGGGCGAGGACGTCATCCTGGTGCGGCGGGAGACCAACCCGGACGACCTGCACGGCATGATCGCCGCGCGCGGCATCCTGACCAGCCGGGGCGGCAAGACCAGCCACGCCGCGGTGGTCGCCAGGGGAATGGGCAAGACCTGCGTGTGCGGCGCCGACGGGCTGGACGTGGACGTCGAGGGCCACACCTTCACCGCGGCCGACGGCGTGACCGTCAGCGAGGGCGACGTCATCTCCGTCGACGGCACGTCCGGCCTGGTCTATCTCGGCGAGGTCCCGGTGATGGCTTCTCCGGTGGTCGAGTACTTCGAGGGCGGCCTTGACCCGGAGTCCGACGAGCTGGTCGGCGCGGTGCACCAGATCATGACGCACGCGGACGAGCGCCGCCGCCTGGGTGTCCGCGCCAACTCCGACAACGGCGAGGACTCGGCGCGTGCGGTGCGGTTCGGTGCCGAGGGGATCGGCTTGACCAGGACCGAGCACATGTTCCTGGGCGAGCGGCGGCAGCTGGTGGAGCGGCTGATCCTGGCCGACGACGACGCCACGCGCCAGTCTGCCCTCGACGCCCTCGAGCCGCTGCAGCAGGGCGACTTCGTGGAGATCCTGGCGGCGATGGACGGACTGCCGGTCACCATCCGGCTGCTCGACCCGCCGCTGCACGAGTTCCTGCCCGATCTCACCGAGCTGACGGTCAAGGTCGCGCTGGCCGGCGACAGCGCCACCGCTCAGGACCGCAAGCTGCTGGATGCGGTGCGGCGCCTGCACGAGCAGAACCCGATGCTCGGCCTGCGCGGCGTCCGGCTCGGCCTGGTCATTCCCGGGCTCTACGCCATGCAGGTCCGGGCGATCGCGCACGCCGCCGCGGCGCGGGTGCGCGCCGGCGGCGATCCGAAGCCGGAAATCATGATCCCGCTGGTCGGCGCGGTGCAGGAACTCGAGCTCGCGCGCGAGGAGGCCGAGCGGGTGCTCGCCGAGGTGGCGGCGGAGACCGGCACCAAGGCGCACACGCTGATCGGCACGATGATCGAGGTGCCGCGCGCCGCGCTCACCGCCGGGCAGATCGCGCATGCGGCCGAGTTCTTCTCGTTCGGGACCAACGACCTCACCCAGATGGGCTGGGGGTTCTCCCGCGACGACGTGGAGGGCTCGTTCTTCAGCCGCTACATCGACCTCGGCATATTCGGCGTCTCGCCGTTTGAGACGCTGGATGCCGACGGCATCGGCCGCCTGGTCAAGATCGCGGTGGCGGAGGGCCGGGCGACCCGGCCCGACCTGAAGATTGGGGTCTGCGGTGAGCACGGCGGCGACCCCGAGTCGGTGCGCTTCTTCCACGCCGCGGGCCTGGATTACGTGTCCTGCTCGCCGTTCCGCGTTCCCGTCGCCCGGCTGGAGGCCGGGCGCGCCGTCGTCCTGGCCGCGGTGGGGGGCAGCGACAGTCGGTGACCAGCGGAGTCGGGCCACAGAGCCAGGTTCACGGCCAATGCCGGCGGTCCGCAGCCGACAGCCAGCCAGCGGCAGGACATGCCGTCCGTGACCACTGGCTATGACCGGCAGGCGACGGCCCGGTGGGCCGCCGAGCCGCCCAAGCGCGCGCCGAGTACCGGGCGCGGCCCGTTCGAGCGGGACCGCGCCCGGGTGCTGCACAGCGCCGCGCTGCGGCGCCTGGCCGCCAAGACCCAGGTCGTCGAGATCGGGTCGGGTGACTTCCCGCGCACCCGGCTGACCCATTCGCTGGAATGCGCGCAGATCGGGCGCGAGCTCGGCGCCGCGCTGGGCTGTGATCCCGACCTGGTTGATTCCGCCTGCCTGGCACATGATCTGGGGCATCCCCCGTTTGGCCATAATGGCGAGTCCGCTCTCGCCGAGGTTGCCGCTGGCTGCGGCGGCTTCGAGGGAAACGCCCAGAGCCTGCGGCTGCTGACCCGGCTGGAAGCGAAGGTGACTGGCGCGGGCCTGAACCTGACCCGGGCAACCCTGGACGCCACCCTGAAGTACCCGTGGCTGGCGTCAGCAGGCAGCCCCAAGTACGGCGCGTACGCAGCCGACGCGGAGGTCTTCGGCTGGATCCGCGACGGCACCGAGCCTGGCCGCGCCTGCCTGGAGGCGCAGGTGATGGACTGGGCCGACGACGTGGCCTACTCCGTGCACGATCTGGAGGACGGGCTGCACGCGGGCATGATCACCCTTGATCAGCTGCGGGACAAGGCCGAGCAGCGCGCGGTCGCGGAACTGACGCGGGCCGTCTACTGCGACCCGGGCTCGGCCAGCGTGGCGGAGTTGTGCGAGGTATTCGAGCGCCTGCTGGAGCTGGACTGCTGGCCGGCCGGGTTCGACGGCGGGCCTGAGGCAGCGGCTGCCGTCAAGAACCTCACCAGCGAGCTGATCGGCCGGTTCTGCCGGGCGGCTCAGCAGGCGACCCGGCCGGCCGGCCGGGCGCCGCTCACCAG
>Ga0302326_10008797_pt1 | contig 22201 bp, 13 predicted proteins | sample Palsa_T0_3_FD_202264 | JGI IMG/M metagenome (GOLD analysis project Ga0302326, IMG submission 202264) | Peat permafrost microbial communities from Stordalen Mire near Abisko, Sweden - Palsa_T0_3 | ecosystem: Environmental > Terrestrial > Soil > Palsa > Peat permafrost | place: Sweden: Abisko... | reverse complement strand
CGTCCTTGACGGCCTCCGGCGCCACGCGTGCGACTAGGGGAGCCTCACGCTCGCACAGGGTCAGGCGTAGCTCGAATGTCGACCCGGTGCCGATCTCGCTGGTGGCGTAAAGCGTTCCTCCCATCGCCTCGGTGAGGCGGCGCGAGAGCGCGAGCCCGAGCCCGGTTCCCTGAACGTCTGAGGCTTCTGCGCCGATCCGGTCGAACGGGGTGAACAGCCTCGGCAGGTCCTCGGCAGCGATTCCCACCCCGGTGTCGGACACCCGCACCACGACCATCCCCCCTTCCACCCCTCCGCTGACGCGGATGCTCCCGCTGGGGCGGTTGTACTTGACCGCGTTCGAAAGCAGGTTCAGCAGAACCTGTTTGAGGCGCTGCAGATCCGCCATCACGTACACGTCGCCAACCGCGCTGAGGTCGGCATCAACCAGGATGCCGCGCTGGTCGGCGAGCGAGCCGACCAGATCCAGCGCGCCCTGCACACCGTGGGCGAGCAGCACCGGCTCGACCGAGATACCGAGGCTGCCGGACTCGATCCGCGAGATCTCGAGCACCTCGTCGATCAGCGTCAGCAGATGTTGCCCGCCCTTGACGACGTATTCGGCGTGTCGGTGCTCGCGCTCCGCCAGCGGCGAGCGCTCGAGCAACTGCCCGAACCCGAGGATCGCATTCAGCGGCGTCCGCAGCTCGTGACTCATCCGTGACAGGAACTCGCTCTTGGCCTGGTTGGCCACCTCGGCATGTTCACGGCGGACACGCTCGGTCACGTCCCAACAGACACCAAGAAGTCCCCCTGCACCCGAATCACCGCGGTCGATCGGGCAGATCCGTCCCGAGATGAGCCGCTCGCCGCCGTGCTCGTTGGCCAGCACCCGATACTCGCAGTCGGCCTCCGCCCCGGACTGCACGCAGCTCTCGATCGTGGCGCCGAGCCGCGCCCAATCCTCAGGCGACATGCTCGCGGCGAGCCCGTCCATCGACGCCGGCACATCTTCTGGCAGGTTGTGGAGCGCCGCCATCACGCCCGACCAGTGCACACCGGTCACCGAGTCATCCTGCCAGCTCCCAATCCCCGCTGCCCGCTGGGCCAGCGCGAGATGAGCGCGGCTCTCAGCGACGACCTGCTGGGCCGCGCGACGCTCGCTGATATCGGTCGCGACGCTGAGGACGCCATCTTCCTCTCCACCGGGCCCTTCGAGCGAGACGGTACGAACACGGACATGAACAGGAACCACACGCCCCTGCTTGTCGCGAACCTCGCGGTCCCCGTCGACCGATCGCCCCACATTCACACCGGCACGCGCCAACCGCGCTTCGGCGAGGCGCTCAGGCGGGATGATCAACTCCAGCCAGTCGCGGCCGTCCACTTCCTCGGCGGTATAACCGTAGAGTCGCTCGGTCGCGCGATTGCAGTAGCGAACGACGCCCTCCGAGTCGCTGAGCACCACCGCCGCGTCGATCTCGTTGAGCAGCTGGGCCTGCAGCGCGATCGTCCTCTGCGCAGCAGTCTCGGCCGTCAGGTCGCGGGCGACACTTGACGTGCCAATCACCCGGCCCGACGCGTCACGAACCGGCGCGATCGCAAGCGAGACCGTGACGCGCGACCCGTCCTTGCGCACCCGGTCGGTCAGAAGGTGATCGATCCGCTCGCCCGCGAGCACCCGGCCGAGAATCTCGCGGTCCTCGCCCTCATGCTCAGCCGGGACCAACATGCTGACCGGCTGACCGATCGCCTCAGATGCCGCGTAACCGTACAGCCGCTCCGCGCCCGCGTTCCAGACGGTGATCCGACCGTCGTCGTCCTTGCCCATAACCGCATCAGGTGAACACTCGACGATCGCCGCCAACCGCTGATCGGCGTCCACGACCCGGCGCTTGAACAGCCCGATCAGCACGGTCGCGGCACACAGCGCGGCCCCCCAGACCAACAACGTGTCAACGTCGTCAGGGTTGACAGACGGCCAAGCGCGCTCGGCAGGGTACACGCGAACCCAAAGTGCCAGCCAGAACGCCACGACCATCCACGCGACCTGCGCGGCAGCCGCAGAATCCGGCAGATACCAAACCACGACGGCCGCGGAAACCAGGAAGAACATCCCGAACGTGGTTGCGTCCTCGCCACCAAAATACGAGTAGCCAGCCAACCACAACGTGCCTACAAACGCGATCAGCGGCAACCACCGCCGGCCGATCCGGCTCGCTTCACGCACGAGCACCGACCAGAACGCGATGCCAACAACTGCAACCCCGAGCATCGCCACCGTATCCACCGTGCTGGGCGCATAAACGATCAGCCACAGGACCGCCACAACCGCACAGGCCAGCTGAATGAACGCGAGCGCACGACAGAACACCGCCGCATCAGCAGGTCGAGCCGAACCCAAGTTCGCTTGCACCCCCGACTTCGGCAGCAGATGTCCGCTGGTGGCACTCCCATCTGGCGTGCCAATTCCTCGACTGATCCTCATCCAAATGGCTCCTTGCCGAATTCGAATCGCACAAAAGACGGCATCCGAGCCGTCAGGCGTCTCCCGACCGCTCCCCCATTGAATCGGACGGACTGTGATGCGCTTGATGCCCCTGCGAGACGAATGACCGAAGTGGAGTAATCAGTACCGATGCCAATAAGTAGTTTTCGCTGCCCGGCTGTTGTGTCATCCGCCTTCGACGGACGGCCTCCCTCGCCGCAGTCCGCGACCATCCGGTAGCCCTGTCCACCGCGGAGTCGGGAAGCCGGCATCAATTCAGGCGTCTGCCGCGGGCCCGGCCACGTGGCCGCCGCCGGCAGCGCGGGCGCGGTCGAGCGCCGACTGCGCCCGCGTGACAGTCGCCTCGGCCGATTCCCCCTGCGAGGAGCTCCAGCCGACCGAGGCGGTGGTGTACAGCGGCCCGGCCGGCACCGCGATCGGCGCACCCCGGACCGCGTCCCGCAGGTCGTGCGCGAGCGTCCGGGCGCCTTCGTGGCCGGTGTCCCCGGCGACGACGAGCCAGATACCCGATCCCCACCAGCCGAGCAGGTCCTCGCGCCGAAGTCTCCGTGCGAGCCGGCTGGCGACAGCCGCGAGTACGACCTCGCGGGCTTCCGGTGGCGTCACCGTGGGATCGTCGATCGAGTCGACAGCGACGGCCATGACGGCCAGTGACAGGGCGAACCGGCGCGCCCGTGAGCAGGCGCGGTGCAGCAGGTCCTCGATGATCTCGCGATCGTAGACCCCGTTGCTACGCAGCCTTGGCCGCGCGTCGAGGCCGATGCGCGCGCGCAGCCGCTCAGCGAACTCGGGCGCCTCGGTCACCCACTCGATGACGCAGCCGCAGGCAGCCAGCTGCTCGATCAGCCCCTCGGGAAAGGTGGCGGCGGGATCGGCCAGCAGAACCGAGGTTGCGGCATTAGTCGGGATCAGGGGCCGGCGCACAGGGATCAGACGAGCTATCGGGTTTGTGCCCGTCGAACTGTTCCGTGTTATCCCACACGGTTTTCTGCGGCTGTCTACGGACCAAGTTATCGGCGCGCCCCGCCGATCACCTTGTCCGTGTCCGCTGATTTAGCACCGAACATCTGCAGGTTCGTCGCCTTGGAGGTCGCAGACCGCCGTCACGTCGTGGGCGTCGACGAGGTCGAGGAGATCCTGCGGATGGTGGCCACCGAGCCGCTTCCTGAAGCTCCGGACGCGATTCTGGGTGTGATCGATTTGCGGGGAAAGATTGTCCCGATCATCGACCTGCGAACGAGGCTGGGGCTGCCGACGACAGAGCTCGCTCCCGCCGACAGGATCGTCGTTACCCGCGCGCCAAGCGGATCGGTCGGCCTGCGGGTCGACACGGTGACGAGGCTGGCCGCGGTCGATTCAAGCGAGATCGAGCCGCTCGCAATCCCCAACGGCGGCGCAGCGCAGCTCGCGCGCGCCGCGGTGCGGCTCGACGGGGTGCTGCACTACCAGCTCGACCTTGCCGCGCTTCGGGCCGATCTCGGTCTCGACTGAGACCGGTCGTGACGCCCGAACTCGAATCCGGGCTGCGCGAGCGCCTGCGCCGACTCGTGCGCGAGCGGCTCGGGGTCGTCGTCGGGCAAGCGCGCGACCCGCAGCTCGACGCGGCGATTGCGAGCGCCGTCGTCAGCCTTGCGCTGAGTGGACCGGAGGAACTTGCCCGCCGGCTCGCCGCCGGGGGCGAGGCTGCGCGCGTCGCAGCAGATGCGCTTGCTCCCAGCCTGACGATCAACGAGACCCACTTCTTCCGGAATCTGCCGCAGCTCGACGCGCTGCGCGGGCACGTGCTGCCACGGTTGCTCAGCGAGCGCGCCGAGCGCCGCAGCCTGTCCGTGTGGAGCGCCGCCTGCTCGAGCGGGGAGGAGCCGTATACCGTCGCGATCCTGCTCGACCAGCTGTTGTCTGGCCGCGAGTCGTGGGCTCTCGATATCCTCGGAACCGATCTCGACCGGGACGTGCTGGCCCGCGCTCGCGCGGGGCGCTACCGCAAGTGGTCGTTCCGGGGCGTGCCGGACGCCGTCCGCGAGCGCTGGTTCACAGCCGAGCCGGGCGGTAAGGAATGGCAGATCGAGCCGTCGCTCGCCACGCGCGTGCGGTTCGCGCAGAACAACCTCATCGAGAACGCGCCGCCGCGCAGCGTGAGCGGCGGGAAGTTCGATCTCATCCTGTGCCGGAACGTCCTGATCTACTTCGACGACGAGACCGTCGGGCGGGTGCTCGAGAGGCTCCATCAGGCATTGAGCCCCGGCGGCTGGCTGGTCGTCGGGCATGCAGAGCCGGGACACCGGGCATTCTCGGCGTTCGAAACGCAGTCGTTCAAGGGCACGGTGCTGTACCGGCGCCAGGATCAGCGCAGCGCGAGCTCGGCACCGGCGAGCGCGCCGCAACGGCTCGCACCGAACCCCGTGGCGCCGCTACGGCTCGCACCGGACCCGGTGGCGCCGGCTACTGCGGCATCGAGCCTGCTCGAGCAGGCGCGCGCAGCAGCCGCGCTCCGCAGGCGCGGCGACGCGGAGCGGCTCGTGCGCGCCGCGATCGCGCAGTCCGGCGAGGACGCCGCGGCGCATCACCTGCACGGTGTGATCTTTCATCAAGCCGGACGTATCGACGACGCGATCGAGGCCTTGCGCCGCGCGGTGTACCTGGACGAGGGGCTGATCGTCGCCAGGATCGCGCTCGCCGGCCTGCTTGCGGGGCGCGGATCGACTACGCGCGCCGAGCGCGAGCTGGCGCGAGCCGAAGAGCTGCTCGCCCCACTGGCGCCTCCGATGAGTCTCGCCGGCGCCGACGGGCTGACCGTCGCCGCCGCACGCGGGGCGATCACCCTCGCGCGACGGCACGGGGCCGAACGACTGGCCGCGCAGACGGCCGCATAGCGCGACCGCAGCGCAGCCTCCTCAACTACCGACGATTGACCGCGGAAACCACACCGACCATGGACCGAGAGATGCCGACTACCAACCCGCTCGCCGCTGGACCGCCGGTCAACTTCGCGACCGCCGGAACGATCCGCTCGCCGCAATCGAAACTTGCACGAAGCTTCGCCGGACGCGGCCTCCGCGGCCGGCTGCTCGGCCTGGCCGCGATGGCGGGCGTGCTGTGGCTCGTCTGCATCGGCGTCGCCGCGACCGGACTGACCTCCGCTCGTTCCGCCTCGGATCGCGCCCACACGGTGTTCGAAGCCTTCCGAACCGAGCGCGACGCCTACGAAGCCTGGATGACCGACGATGGCCAGACCAACATGTACGCGGGGTTCGCTGAGCTGCATGCCCGTAGCCAGCTGTCGTCGCTCGAGAGCACCTGGCAACAGGTGGTCGGCGGCCACCAGCAGGCGCTCGCGTTGCTGGGCACGCTCGCGGCCAAGGCTCCTGATCCGTCCGTCCGTCAAGCCGCCAGGTCGGCGGTGGCCGACCTGGCGGCCTATAACGTCACCACGCAGCAAGTCCATGCGGATGTCCTGGCGGACGAACCCAGCCGGGCGATCTACGTGGTGGCGATCGGCAATACGACGGCCTCCGACAGGATCCAAGCGGACTTCCGATCGATGGCGACGGTGCTCGGGAAAGACGCCGAAAGGCTCGACGCCTCGACGAGCAACGGAGTCAAAGACTCGATCCTGCTGCTTGTTGTGATCACGCTCGTCAGCCTGCTGATCGCTGGCGTTGCCGTGTCCAGGATCACCGGACGGCTCGTCCAATCGCTCAAGGGGTACGTCGCGCTCGCCGGCAGGATCGCCGAGGGCGACCTGACGACCCGGACCAACGCCGCGGGCGATGACGAGATCGGGCTCCTCGGGCGGGCGCTCGACGATATGTCCGAGCGTCTCGGCTCGCTCTCGGTGAACGTACGCGATAACGCCGACCAGATTCGCGGGAGCACCGGTGAGATCCTCGCGGCGGTCGCGGGCCACAGCGCCGCTGCCGCGCAGCAGTCCGCGGCGATCGCGCAGTCAACCGCGGCGATCGAACAGATCCGCGCTGGTGCCGAGCTCAGCGCCCGCCACGCCGAGGACGTCACGACGCACGCGCGGTCCGCCGTGGAGGCCGGCGACGAGGGCGCCCAGGCGGTCGAGGCGATCATCGGCGGGATGGCTGCGATCGAGTCGAAGGTGGAGGCGATCGCGAGGGACATCGGTGCGCTCGCGCAGCGGACCCAGCAGATCAGCGCGATCACGCAGACCGTCGACGACCTCGCCGACCAGTCGAACGTCCTCGCGCTGAACGCGATGATCGAAGCCGTCCGCGCCGGTGAGCAGGGCAAGAGCTTCGGCGTCGTCGCCGACGAGGTCCGCACGCTCGCCGAGCAGTCCAAGCAGGCCACGGCCCAGGTCGCGGGGATTCTGCACGAGATCCAGCTGGCGACCGATCAGGCCGTCGCGGCCACTGCGGAGGGAACGACGGTCGTCCGCGAAGGCGGCGAGCTCGCCCGACGCGCAGGCGATGTGATCGTTCATCTCGCCAACCTCAACCGGTCGGCCGCCCAGGCGGCTGAACAGATCGCCGCGTCGGCGCAACAGCAGACGACCGGCATGGATCAGATCGCGATCGCCATGCAGGACACGACCAAGGTCGCCGCCGAGTTCGTCGCCGGCACCGAGCAGTCGCGCGTAGCGGCGGAGCGCCTGGAGTCGGTCGCTCGCGGGCTGGCGGGCGCGGTCTCGAGCTACCGGGTCTGACGTGTCCGTCGATCCGCGACCCGGCGGTCACGACCCCGGCGCGATCCTGGCGGAGCGAGCGGCCGCTCTCGCTCGCCGGGACCGCCGCGCGGACGCCTCGCAGGCCGGCGACGGCGTGCAGGCGCTCGCGCTGATCGTGAGAGGCGAGCACTACGCGATTGCCGTCAAGGATGTGCTGGAGACGTCTGCGCTTCGCTCGATCACGCCTATTCCCGGAATCCCGGCGCCCTGGATCGGGCTGGTCAACCTTCGCGGGGCGCTGCGCCCCGTGCTCGATCTCCGGTGTCATCTCGGGCTCGGCGACCACGCCCCCGGTACCGGTGGGAGCCTCGTCGTGATCGGCTTCGAGGAGCTGGTCGTCGCGCTGCTCGTCGAGTCGATTGCCGGCGCCCGGCGGATCGAACGCGCCGAGCTGCGCTCGGTTCCAGGAGGCGGCGCGAGTCCGTGGGTGATCGGCACAACCGCTGACCTCTGCACGTTGCTCGACGTTCAGACGCTGCTCGCCGACCCGGCGATCGTCGTGGACGTTGCCGCATGAGCGAACACGACGCCCTGCGCGCCTCGCTGCTGGTGGCATTCCGCGAGGAGGCGTTCGAGGAGCTCGACGGTCTCCAGGCCGACCTGATCCAGCTCGAGTGCGCCATACCTGAGCACCGCGAGGCGCTGCTCAGCTCCGCGTTCCGCCACGCACACACGCTCAAGGGCGCAGCGGCGTCGGTCGAGCTCCAGGGGCTCCGCCAGGTGGCGCACTCGCTCGAGACCCTGTTCGGTGACCTCCGCGATGGGCGTGTGTCGCCATCGGCCGCCGTGTTCGATGCCGCTAACCGGGCGGTCGACCAGATGCGCGAGCTCACGACGACCGGACTTGCCGCTCAGGATCCGGTCGTCGTCGGCACCGAGCGGGCGGCCGAGGACGCCGTCCAGAGTGGCCCCTCGACCTCGCCGGAACGGGTGTCGGACGAACTGATGGCTCTGTTCGCCAGTGATGCCGCCGAACAGTTCTCGACGATGGAGGGCCACCTGATAGAGCTGGAACGGGCCGAAGGGCCCCAGCGCGAACACCTGCTGCAGGACCTGTTCCGGCAGGCGCACAACCTCAAGGGGAACGCCGGCGCCGTTGAGCTGACCGACCTGAGCGCGCTCGCGCACGCGATCGAGGACGTCTTCACCGGAATCCAATCGGGGGCGGTCGCCGGGACGGCGGGACTGTTCGATGTCGTCCACGAGACGATCGACGGGATGCGGACGCTCGTCGACGCCGCGAACACCGGAGAGCCGGCAACGGTGCCGGTTGCTGCATACGTGACGACGCTCCAGGCTGTGACGCGGAACGCCGCGCCTGCACCGGGACCTGCCCCGAGCTCGGCGCCTGCGCCTCCAGCGCCGATCGCTGCCGACGCATCGGCGGCGCCGGCGCCCGGGTCACCGGCCGCCGCGCCGGCTGCGTCCACGCCCACTGCCGCCGCGCCGGCTGCGTCCACGCCCACTGCCGGCCGCCAGGCGCCGTCTGCCGACCGCCCGGAGAACGGTCGCGCTCAAACACCTGCGACCGGCTCACGTGAAACCACCGTCCGGGTCCCCGTCGCGAAGCTCGATACGCTGCTCGTCGGCGTCGGGGAGCTGCTCGCGGTCCGTATCGCCGCCGAGCAGCGACATTCCGAGCTGCAGAGCACGGTGCTGCGCCTGCGCGGGCTAGAGGCCACGCATGACGCCGGCAGCGGCGAGCTGAGGGCCGCTCGGCTGGCGCTCGAGGAGATCGCGACCAAGACACGACAAGACGTTCGCCGGCTCGGCAAGGCGGCGGGCGAGCTTCAGGACGGCGTGCGGAGCACGCGCATGCTGCCAATGCTGACGATCCTCGGCGGCGTACCGCGACTGGTGCGCGACCTCTCGCGCGAGCTCGGCAAGGACGTCGAGCTGCGGATCGACGGGGCCGAGACGGAGGTCGACAAGACGGTGATCGAGCAGCTGAAGGCGCCGCTCACGCACCTGATCCGCAATTCGCTCGACCATGGTCTCGAGACGCCGCAGGTCCGGGTCGCCGCTGGGAAGCCGGCCGCCGGGAGCTTGGTCCTGCACGCGGCCCAGCAGGGAGCGCAGCTGGTGCTGAGAATCGCCGACGACGGCGCCGGCATCGACGGCGCGCGCGTGCGGGGGAAGGCCGTCGAGCAGGGCCTGCTCGACGAGGAGGCCGCGGGGGCGCTGAGCGACGCCGAGGCGCACTGGCTGATCTTCGCTCCCGGATTCTCGACTCGCAGCGAGGTGACCGACGTCTCAGGTCGCGGCGTCGGGATGGACGTCGTCCGAGTCGCGGTCGAGCAGCTAGGCGGCACGATCGAGGTCGAGAGTACGTTGGGTGGCGGGACTGCGTTCACGCTCGTGCTGCCGCTGAGCGTTGCGTCGACGCGGGGTCTGTTCGTCCGTGCCGGCGGGCAGACCGTGTCGGTGCCGGTGCCCGCGATCGATCGGATCCTGCGCATCCGTCCCGGGGACGTGGGGTGTGCACGCGGCCGGCGTGTGATCGTGGTCGATCAGACGCCGATCGTCATCACCGAGCTTGCCCACGCCCTAGGGTTGCCGGCCGATCGTGTCCAGCCAGAAGCGGTGCGGTCTGCGTTCGTGCTCGGAAGCGGCGACCGCCGGGTCGCCTTCATGGTCGACGAGCTCGTCGGTGGTCTCGAGATGGTCGTCAAGCAGCTACCGCAGCCGCTGCGTCACGTACGGAACGTCGCCGGCGCAACGACGCTGGCCAGCGGCGAAGTCGTGCTCGTGCTCTCGCCCGCGGACGTGCTGCGTGCTGCGGCGGGCGTGGCGAGCGCGACGGCCGGCGCGGCGGCGATCACCGTTGCCGCCTCAGGCCCGCCCGGCGCCAACGGAGCCACGGGTCAGCCCACACCTGCGGGCGACGACAGCAAGGGCCTGTCGCTGCTCGTCGTGGAGGACTCGGCGACGATTCGGATGCTCGAGACGCAGATGCTGGAGGGCGCCGGCTACCGCGTGACCGCCGCCGTCGACGGGGCCGAGGGCTGGGCGCTGCTCCAGCACGAACCCTTCGACGCCGTTGTCAGCGATGTCGAGATGCCGCGCATGGGCGGCTTCGAGCTCGCTCGACGTGTGCGCGCCGATCATCGCCTCCGTGACCTCCCGTTCATCCTCGTCACCTCGCTCGAATCGGCATCCGACCGCCGGACCGGGTTAAGCGCCGGCGCCGACGCATATGTCGTGAAGGGCACCGCCGACCAGGAACGCCTGGTCGAGACGGTCGCGAGGCTGGTCTGATGAGCGTTCGCGTGCTGCTGGCCGACGACTCGGCGGTCGCTCGCACGCTGCTGAGCGCCGTGATCGAGCGCGGCGAGGGCCTCGAGCTCGTCGGCGCTGCGCGGAACGGCCTCGAGGCGGTCGAGATGGCCGAGCGGCTCGCGCCGGATGTCGTCGTGATGGATGTGCAGATGCCGGGCCTCGACGGGATCGCCGCCACCCGCGAGATCATGCGCCGCACGCCGCGGCCCGTCGTGATCGTGTCGAGCCTCGACGCGCGGGACTCGAAGCTCGCATTCGACGCGATCGCCGCCGGCGCCCTGGCGGTGCAGGCCAAGCCACCCCCGCCGGGCGCACCCGAGTTCGAGGCGACGACGAGACGGTTCGCCGAGTCGCTGCGCTCACTCGCAGCCGTCCAGCTGCGCCGCTCCGCTCCGGCCCAGCCCCAGCGTTCGCCGACGCTCGCAGTCACAGCAGTCGACCTCGTCGCGATCGGCGCGTCGACCGGGGGTCCGGCCGCCCTCGGCCGGATCCTCGGGGCGCTTCCAGCCGATCTCGGCACTCCGATCGTGATCGTCCAGCACATCGTCGACGGGTTCGATCGCGGGCTCGCGGCCTGGCTCGACACGCAGACGCCGCTGCGGGTCGCGCTCGCCACCGACGGCCAGCGCGCCCAGCCGGGCGACGTCCTGATCGCACCTTCTGGCAGTCACATGGCTGTGCGCCCGAGCCTGACCGTGCGGATCGAGCGCGGCCCACCGATCGGCGGGCACCGACCGGCCGCCACACACCTGTTCCATTCGGTCGCAGCGTTCGGGCCCCGCGCACTCAGCGTGATCCTCACAGGCATGGGCGCCGACGGCGTGCCAGGACTCGTGGCCGTGAAGGCCCGGGGCGGCACGGTGATCGCGCAGGACGGCCCGAGCTGCGTCATCCACGGAATGCCTCGCAAGGCGGTCCGGGCGGGCGCCGTTGACCGCGAGCTCCCGCTCGACGAGATCGCATCCGCCATCGCCGCCGCCACTGCCCGCCGGCCGGACGGGGTGAGTCGCGCGGTCAGCTCACCCGGTCCGGTGAACGCCTTACGTCACCCGTAATGGGCCGGGTGGCGTTGCGGAGAACCACGGACGGCTTCGTGTGCGGACTACTACTGGTCAGGTTCGCGGCCCGCGGACGACCACAAGTGTATGCCTAGCGATTCGAGAGAACCGCGACGGGGACGCGTCCGTGTCTCGATCGCCGCGAAGTTCTTCGCGACCCTGTTCGTAATGGTTCCGCTGAGCCTCGCCTCGGGCTGGGCCGGATTGAGCGGTTTGGCGGACCTGCACGAACGAACGCAGAGCCTTTTCCAGCGTGAGACTGCGAACAATCGCGTGACGGCCACGCTCGCGCTCGACGCCGAGCTGGTCGGCCTGCATGCACAGAAGCTGATCGTGCTGGACGAACCTTCCGGCCAGCAACGACTCGAAGACGAGCTGACGAACGTTCTGATCCCCCGCGTGACCGCCGGCGTGGGGCGCGTTGCCGGCGACGCCAGCCTCCGGCCGGACGGCGGAGCTGCGGTGGTCGGTCAGCTTGCAGCACGGTGGCGGCAGTTTCTTGCCTTCTACGAGACGGGCCAGATGCAGAGCGCCGCGAGCGGGTCCGCGGCGGAGAGCGCCAACCGTCGGGTGACCGACGAGGTCGGCACCATCTTCGCCTCGATCGCCACGCTCAGCGCCCGGCTGGTCGCCGTCGAGGCGACCCAAGCCGCAGCGGTATCGCACGAAGCGCGGAGCAGCTACGACAGTGACCGACTGTCGTTGCTCCTCATCGCGGCCGCAGTGATCCTCGGCGAGGTCGCCGCGATCGGCTGGCTGATCGCGATGACCGTGCCCCGGATCCGCCGATACTCGCGTTTCTCAAGTCGTGTCGCGAGCGGTGATGCCGCCCGCGAGCTACGCGTAACCGGTAACGACGATCTCGCCGACCTCGGCGACGCGCTCAACGAGATGGTTTGTCGACAGGTGGCACGCCACAGCGACGATCAGAGCCAGTCCGAGTTCGCCCAGGCAATGCAGATCACCGAAACCGAGTCGGAGGACTACGAGCTGCTCAAACGGCACCTCCAGATCTCGATCCCGGGCTGCGCGACAACCACCCTCGCACGCAACAACAGCGCAGACCGGTTGTTGGCGACGACGCCCGTCCCCGACGACTCCCCGCTGCTCGAGCCACTCGCCCACGCCAAGCCGCGCTCCTGCCTGGCCGTTCGCTTCGCCCGAACACACGAAACTCAGCCCGGCCGTCAATCCCTGCTCGACTGCGCGGTCTGCGGTGGCAGTCCTGGACGGACGAGCTGCGTGCCGCTCCTGGTCGGCGGCGCGGTCATCGGTTCAGTTCTCAGCGAGCACGAACACGAACTCACCGACCGCGACCGCTGGTCGATCAACGAATCGGTCTCACAGGCAGCCCCCGTCCTCGGGAACCTCCGCAACCTCGCGATCGCCGAACAACGAGCCGCGACGGACGCCCTGACGGGGCTTCCCAACCGCCGCACCGTCCAGGACACCGTCAAGCTGCTGGCAGCTCAAGCGGGCCGCAACGCGGCTCCGCTAGCCGCCCTCGCGCTAGACCTCGACCACTTCAAGAACATCAACGACAGCTACGGACACGAGCGCGGCGACGACGTCCTGGCCGCAGCCGCCACCGCCTTCAGAGCGTGCGTGCGCGATTCGGATTTCGTCGGCCGCAGCGGCGGCGAAGAGTTCGTCGTGCTCCTGCCCGCTACCGACCTTGACAACGCCCGGCGAGTCGCCGAGAAGATCCGCGACGAAGTCAGCAGAATTCAGATCCCCACCGTCCAGCAACCGATCACGGTCAGCATCGGGATCGCACTGATACCCGATCACGCCTCGAGCGCCGAGATCCTGCTCCGCCACGCCGACCGCGCGCTCTACGCCGCCAAGAACAACGGCCGTAACCGAGTCGAGACCTTCACCAGCTCACCCACCGACCAGTCCGGGGCGACCACACCCACCCCCCAGCCGGCCTACCCCGAGATCGACTGAAGCTCGCCGCCGCGGAGTCGGGTAGATCCGGCGTCGTCGATGAGCGTTGGTGCTGGTGTCCGGAGAGCCACGCAACTTTTCTTCCGGATAGAGGGTGTTGCACAAAAGCGGTCGAGCTTCCGTTGGTTAGCAGAATGTGACAACCGCTGGCGAGCGCGCGAGGGCGGAACCCACCACCGCGAGCGCATGATCAGCACGGACCGAGGCCGGCGCCGGGGGCCGTGGCGAGAAACGTGACTGGTGGTTGCGTTTCTCGCCACGGTCCCGAGTCGCGGGTTCCGGACACCAGCACCGACGCCTATCGATGGCGCCGTCCCTGCCGTGACGGCTATCACTTCTGTATAGCCCCGCTGTTTGTACGACACCCTCATAACAGAGGTGTTGATGCGTTCATCCCGGAAACTGGGGGGATCCGGGCAGAACGCGCGGGGAGTCGCAGTCAGCTACACGCGTAACCCCTTCGCGCAAAGCACGAGCGACCCCGTCGAGCGCTCGCGGTGAACTCTTTACAACCAGCGGTGGTCGGCCAGGCTTTTTGCGACGGCTGCCCAGCCCCGGGGCCGTCGTCATCCTGCTTTTGCTGACGGCTTGGGTCCGGTCTGCCGCCGGGGCCTGCGCTTTTCGGCGTACATGGCCTTGTCCGCGGCGGCGAACACAGCTTCGTAGCTGGTCGTGTGGTCGTCGATCAGCGCGTGGCCGATGCTCGCCGAGAGCGTGATCCTGGTTCCGTCGTCGAGCGCGATTCCCGTCTCTGCGATCACCCGCCGCAGGTCGCCGCTGACGGCGGCTGCATCGCGCTCATCGGCGTGGCGGAGCAGCACGGCGAACTCATCACCGCCGATCCGTCCGACCACATCGCTGTCGCGCATACGGTTGAGCAGGCATGAGGCGAACTGCTTGATCGCGAGGTCACCGGCGGCGTGGCCGTAGGTGTCGTTGATCTGCTTGAACTGATCGATGTCGACGCACAGGAGCCCCGCCCGCTCGCCATATCGGCGGGCACGGCTCAGCTGCTCGGCGACGTCCTGCTCGAACCGCCGCCGGTTCCTGACACCGGTCAGCGTGTCCTGCTCGGACAGGACGCGGAGCTGCTCCTGGTAATCAAGGTGAGCGCTGATGTCGCGGGCGATCGATGACGCGCCGATGACTGCCCCCGCGCGGTCGCGAATCGGAGAGATCGTCACCGACACATGTACCTGCGTCCCATCATTACGCTGGCGCACCGTCTGCTGCTGGAAGATCCGCTCGCCGGCGCACACCCGTGCGAGAATCGCGGGCAGCTCATCCTCGTGACCTGCGGGCACGAGTACCCCCAGCGAGCGACCGAGCATGTCGGTCTCGCTGTGGCCGTACAGGCGCTCGGCCCCGGGGTTCCAGCTCGTGATGATCCCCGCGAGGTCCTTGCTGATGATCGCGTCGTGGGACTGCTCGACGACGGACGCCCGGTGGGCCGTCTCACGCTCTCGCCGCTTCCGGTCCGTGATGTCGCGGATCGAGGCTGAGACGTACGCTCCGCTCGCGGTCTGGAGCGCCTTCAGCGAGATCTCGACCTCGAACTCCGAGCCGTCGTGGCGACGGGCGATCAGCTCCCGGACCGCTTGCATGGCGTTCGCGGGGTCGCCGGTCAGCCCCGCTACGTGAGCGGCGTGGCGCAGCCGGAACCGATCCGGCATCAGGACCCCAACACGTTCGCCGACCAGGTTCTCGCGGGCGTACCCGAACAGCTTCTCCGCTTGCTCGTTGACGAGCGCGATCATGCCATCGCCGTCGATTATCACCATCGCGTCCGGGGCTGACTCGACCGCGTCGCGGAACATCGCCTCCGCGCGTTTACGATCGGTGATGTCGACGAGCACGACGTGAAACTCGCCCGGACTGCCCTCGGCCTCGATCCGCACCGCCGATACGATCACGTCGACGATCTCGCCGTCGGCGCGGATCAACCGTCGCTCGGCGACCGACCCCGGAGATGATCCGATCTTGGCGGTGGACCAGGGTCCACCGCCGGCCACGCCGATCTCGGCCGGATGCGTCACCTCTCGGACCGTCAGCCGGCGGAGCTCCTCGCGTGAGTACCCGAGCATGTCCGCGAGCGCCTGATTGGCTTCGAGGCAGCGGCCATCGAGAGCGGTGCGGGCAACCCCCACCGGTGAGGTCTCAAATGTGAGCCGAGATACCCGCTCGCGCCGGCGCACCTCGCCGAGCATCCGCTGGTTCTGGCGGAAGGTCACGTACAGCCGTACTCCGATCGCCGTAAGCGACCCGCTCGCGAGCGTCACCGCCAGCGGGTTCAGCGGACTCGACCGCAGACAGCCGGCGATCAGGACCCCGAGCGCGAGCGCGCCGAACGCGAGCGGCGCCAGGATCGTCTGCTCGCCGACGACGGTCTCGCGGCGGTCATCGTCTTTCGTCCACGCCGCGCACGCGAGCAGCAGGATCCCTCCCCACCAGCCTGCATCGAACGGGCCGCCGGGCGCGTATGACGCGGTTGCGCTCTGAAGCAGATATTGGCTGTCAGCTGTGCAGAACATCAGGATCCCCGCACCGAGCAGCAGCCAGGTGCGGGTGACGCGCCAGCGCGACAGCGCGACGATACCGGCAAGCAGTCCCAGCAGCAGCAGATCGCCGACGGGGTAGGCGAGGTTGGTCGCGATGCTGGCCGGGGTGCCCGCCACACTGTGCACGATCGCCCCGAACACTATGGCCGCGCTCAGGCCTGCCACCGCGAGCGACGCGGCGATCGCGTCGATCCAGAGAAGTGCCGACAGTCCACGCAGACGCTGCCGCGCCAGTAACCCGATTCCGATGAACGTCAGCGGGATGAAGCCCAGGTAGCCGACGTCGGCCCACGAGGGCACCGGAATCTGACTCAGGTTCCAAAGGTCCGCCGTGAAATAGAACTCGCCGGCCGTCCAGGAGGCGCAACCGAGACCGATCAGGATCCAGGCCGCTCGCTCCCGCCGGTCGGTGAGGCCGCGCAGGAGACAGACGGCGGCGGCGAGCGCGAGGCCGATCAGGTGTACCCCGCGCCCGAATAGCGCGAGGTGCCAGTGCGGGAAGGCGAGGTCACGAATCTCGTAGCCGGCCAGCCACGCTCCGCAGAGTGTCAGCGCCGCCCACGCCAACACGCGCGGCCCGGACCGAGCGGAAAACGCGCGTTCGATACGGATGCGTCTATTCATATCAGCTAGTTAGTCGTCGGGGCACCGCCGATCTGGACCGTAGAAGCCCGCGTGATCACCTGGCTCGGGGTGCATCGGGGCAGACCGCGAGGAACGCGTCGAGCACGGCCGGGTCGAACACTCTCGCCCGGAGCCGCCTCATCTCGGCGAGGGAACGTTGCACCGACCAGGCCTCTCTGTAGGGACGTCTGTGGGTGAGCGCGTCGAATACGTCGGCCACGGTCGTGATCCGTGCGCTCAGCGGAATCGCTTCGCCGCTGAGACCCTCGAGGTATCCATCGCCGTCCCACCGCTCATGATGGAACCGCGCGATCTCCGCGGCCAGGTCGAGCACCGGCGAGCTGCTCCCCGCGAGCAGCTCGGCGCCGATGCGCACGTGGCTGCGCATGATCGCGGTCCGCTCCTCGCTGAGCGGCTCGCTGCTGAGCAGGACTGCGTCCGGGATGCCGACCTTCCCCATGTCGTGAAGCGGAGCGGCCAGTCTGATCAGTTCCACCACACCGGCATCGAGCCCGAGGGCAGCGGCGATCGACCCTGCAGTTCGCCCGACTCGCGCGGTGTGACGGTTGGTGTAGTCATCGCGGTATTCGGCTGCGAGCCCCAGCCGCTGCAGCGTCTCGAGGCGCGCGACCTCGAGCTCGTGCGTGCGTTCGGCGACGCGAGCCTCGAGGTCACGCTGAAGCAGATGAGCCTGCAGCAGGTTACGTACCCGGAGCAGCACCTCGGCGGGATCGACCGGCTTGGTCACGAAGTCGTGCGCCCCCATCGAGAGTGCGCGGCGCCGCGTCGACGAGGTGACATCGGCGGTCAGCGCCAGCACCGGCAGAAACGTCGGCGGCACGAGCAACGCGCGTAGTGCGGCCAGGACCTCGAACCCGCTCATACCGGGCATGTGCAGGTCCAGGACCAGCAGATCGAGCGGCGGCTCCTGGGTGCAGCGACGCGGTACGTCTTCGGCGTCGCGGGTCGTCGTGACGTGGCGATAGCCGGCGTCGAGGAGGATCTGGCGGATCAGCTCGCTGTTGGCCTCGTTGTCGTCGACCACGAGGATGCGGGCGTGCAGGAGATCGAGCTGATCGCTCGAGCCGGCTGCCGGGCCGGCGTCGCCGTCGGCGACGGCGGTGCTGAGCACCGCGGCGCTCATCACACAGCACCGACCCACCCATTGGTCGCCGCCTCGGCCGGCGACCTGTCGGTGGCGGCCGCAACCGCCGTTCCGTAACCCAGATCGATCCCGATCGATCCCAGCGTCTCGAGCTGTTCAGGAGTCTCGATTGGGCCGATCAGTAGTCGGGCGCCCAGGCCGTGCGCAAGCTCTGCGAGCGATTTGACCAAGACGTGCTGGCGCGTGCTCGCCTCTACCTGATCCCACATCGACGCACTCGGGATGACGAAATCCAGCTGGCAGGAGGACGCCAATTCGAGCGAGCCCTCGCAGGTACCGAAGTCTTCGAGTGCCACCGTGTAGCCGAGCTCTCGCAGCTCGCGGACGAGCGAGCCGGGATCCACGACCTGGGCGAGCTCCCTGCCTCGGAGCGAGATCGCAACGGCGCTCGCGGCGGGCGAGTAGTCACGCAGTAACTGCTGCCCCTGGTCGTCCTGCAACGAGTGCGGGCTTGCCGACACGAGGATCGGCTCCCACCGCGTCGTCGGCTTCAGGAAGGCAAGGCGGAGCGTCGCCCAATCGATCCGTGCACGTGTGTCTCGCCCGATCGCGACCGTCAGGCTCGACGGCGCGCCGCCGTTCCGTGAGGCGGAAGAGCCAGAGCGCCACAGCACGATCGCGCCGGAGTTAAGGTCGATCACCGGCTGCAGCGAGTTCTGGAATCGCTCTGAATCGAATGCGTGCTCTCGAGGGTCCAGGCCGTCGAGGAGCGGCGGGCCCGCGCTCACGGTCTGCGACGCCCTGCCGGCGCGGTCCGATCGTCGCGTCCTCGTCGGTGCGGTGCCGGCGAGCATCGCGTCGAGAATGACCGGATCGAACTGCCGCCCACGCTCCTCGCGCATCATCTCGATCGCATCCTCAGGCGCGAATGCCGGCCGGTACACGCGGTCGCTCGTCATTGCGTCGTATACGTCGGCGACCGCGGTAATTCGGCCTTCGAGCGGGATCGCGTTCCCGGCGAGGCGGGCGGGGTAGCCGGTGCCGTCGAAGCGCTCGTGGTGGGTCAGCGCGATCGTGGCGGCGATCTGGAGAATGGGGAAGCAGCTGTCCGCCAGCATCCGCGCTCCGATCGTCGTGTGGGTTCTCATCACCGCGAACTCCTCGTCGGTCAGCGACCCTGGTTTGCCGAGGATCGCATCGGGGATCGCGATCTTGCCGATGTCGTGCAGGGCGGCCGCCGGCCCGAGCATCTCCAGCAGCTCGGGCGGCAGCCCGAGCTCGGCGGCTAGGGCAGCGGCCCGGCGACCCACGCGGCGCGCGTGCTCATTGGTGTCATCGTCACGGAACTCGGCAACGAGCGCGAGCCTGTCGAGCACTTCCAGGCGGCTCGCCTCGAGGTCCCGCGTGCGCGTCTGCACCATGCGGTCGAGTCGCTGGTTGTGCTCGGCGAGCCTCAGCTCACCGTGGCGGACGGCGAGCAGGTTCCGCACGCGCAGCAGGACCTCCGCGTGATCGAACGGTTTCGAGACGTAGTCGCGGGCGCCGGCGTCGAGCGCGCGCCGGCGGGTCGCCTGTGTGGCGTCGGCGGTCAGCACGAGCACCGCCGGTCCCTCGTTGGTTCTGATCGTAGGACCGAGCTTGCGCATCACTCCGAACCCGTCGATACCCGGCATGTGGAGATCGAGCAGCAGCACGTCCGGTATGAGCGCGGCGCAGCTGCTGATGGCAGCCGCCGGGGAGGTCGTCGTCTCGACGTTGCTGTAGCCGGCGTCGCACAGAATCGTGTCCAGCAGCTCGACGTTGGCCGGTTCGTCGTCGAGGACGACGATCCGCATACCAAGGAGCGGATCGGTGAACGTCATGGCGCGCCCCGGTCTCCATGGCGGGTCACTCCCGCCGGAGCGGAGTTGAGCACGTCGATGTCGATCGCCGGCTCCCGCGAGGAACGACTCACGAGATCGGCTTGGTCTGGGCCGCATCCGGTGGGGGTACGGTGGCTGTGTTCACGGACGTACATCGACGACATGCTCCTTGCATTAATCACGTGAGAGATCGCTCCTTGCGAAATCTGGGTGCCGCTGGTGGTTGGTTTCACCGCGGTCCCGGGCTGTGTGATCGGCGGTGGCCGATCCGGCTCAATCCTGCAAATGGAGGATTGACGCGGGGAACCTGGTCGCCCCCGTAGTTACTACGGGGGACGCTAAGTAATCAGCCCACGCCGGATTCCGGCTGCTACCGCGGCAGCGCGATCATCGACGCCCAGCGCCTCGAAAATGTGCTTCATGTGCGTTCTCACGGTTGTCGCGCTGACAACGAGCAGCTCTGCGATCCGAGGCCCCGACTGTCCGTCAGCCACCAACTGGAGCACCTGCAGCTCGCGGGCGGTCAACGGAGACGGGTACATCTGACCGGAGCGGGTGGCCAGGAACTGACCCATCTGTTGGCCCACGGCGAGCAGGGTCTGAGTCAGTCGCGCGGCGGGGGGAGCCATATCCCGCAGGTGAAACTCGAGTACCGCCAGTACCTCATTCGCGTGAAGCGCCGGGAACGCAACGGCACCATGCAGGCCGACTCGAGCGGCGATCGCCCGACGGCGGTTGCCCGAATCTACGGCCACGTCGCCGATAATGACCGGCTTCTTGCGCTGCCATGCCAGCCCCGCCGCGTCCATCGACCGTGAGACGCGATGCGCCATCGTGACGGTCTCGAACTCCGTCCCATGCTCCAGCGACGGCGCGCTCCACACGAGCCGAGCCGTCAGAAAATCATCCTCTATCACCCAAAGGGCGCCGCAGTCGAATTCCATCGCCTCGGCGATCGCGCGCAGAACTCGCGTGCCGCCATCGTCGAAGTCATCCCATGCCTCGAGAGCGTCTGATACGGCGAGGTGCATCGCGATCTCACGTCCGGCCAGGCGCGCTTCGGTCACATCTTGAACCACGCCCGACGTACGCGTGGGTCCACGTTCGTCCGATGCGGTCGTGGTAACCGTCGCCCTTAGGCGCCGGGCGCTCCGGCCCGACTGCGGCAGTCGAAACTCGATCGGCAGCGACCTCCCGGTCTGCCGGCACCTGTCTACGAAGCGCGTCACGCGGAGCCGGTCCTCCGGGTGCGTGTGCTCGAGGGCCAGCTTCCAACCCGCCGTCGTTTCACCAGCGGGCAAGCCGAGGAGCCGAAGCATGTTCTCCGAGCAGTACAACTCGTCGACCTCGGGGAACCATTCCCAGCTCCCGAATTCCCCCATCATCTCCCCGGTGTCGAGTAAGCGCAGCAGCCGCTCGACCGAAAGCCCCGAAGTGGTGGTTACGCGGACGTCATCACTCACGGTCGGGCTGCCTCCGCCGCCGATCGGAAAGGAACCTGCACAAACTGCGGATAGCTGGACTCGCCCGGAATCCCGGTCCCAAGGAACGTGCCCGCACCCAGGTTGATGGTTTACACCGCGCTCGTACGCGCGTCAATGCGTAGTTCCTACTGATTGGGCGGCCGCCGCCGCAGAGGAAGACCGTTCCGTCTCGCCTGCCTGGCATGCCTGTCGATCATCGGGCGATCGGCTCGTTCGGCTGACTCCAGCACCGCAGCGATCGCCGTCGTTGCGGCCACCTCGGCTATGGTCGCCGGCTGCGGCGTTAGTGCGCACGTCGGGGTCTACGCCGGCTCAGCGACCATGTCGGTCACGTGTTCCACTGCCACGTGGTGATCAACCCGGCGGGGCGGGACGTGGTAGCGACTGTGACCGAGACCAGGGTCAGCGGCAGCAAGGTGCATGTTGACATCGCCGACGGCACCACCGTCCAGTGACCGGCACGTCGGGGTCGACCGGAGCTTCGTGGCCGATTTGGACACCGTAGACCGTCCGTCACGGCGGAGCGATCGTGAACTTCAGCGTGTGGGTCTTGGAGGTCGTGCCCGACGCCGTCGCGGTGATCACGACCGTGTAGGCGTGGGGCTTCAGACTGATGTGCTTGGACACGCGCCCGTAGAAGCGGACCCGGTTGGCGCCCGCGCGGCCACGCAGGCTCATGGTGCCGGCAGCGACGGCGCGCTTGCGCGAGTGACTCCCCGCCAACGCCCGGGCGAACACGAATCTGACCGTGGCGGCTTCCGAGAGGGTGAAGCGGAAGGTCGTGCCGACTGGGAGCTTTCCGGCGCGCTTGGCGATGCCGGCGAGGCGGTCGCTCTCGAGCCATTTCGACGCAGTTTCCGAGACGCGTGAGATCACCGGCTTGACGGGCAGCAGCGGGCACGGCGGCACCGGGTCCTTGAACGTCGCCTCGAAGGCTCCCATGTCCACGGTCGGTGGTCCGAGGTTTCCATCGCAGTTGAAGCGACTGGCGAGGATTCGCGGGTTGCCGGCGAGGTCGGTGGTAAGGCCCGAGGGCACGAGCGCATTTGAGCCGGCGTCCACGGTCGGGCTGGCGGTCGTTTCTGACCCGTCGGGATTGA
>Ga0302326_10008795_pt1 | contig 22204 bp, 24 predicted proteins | sample Palsa_T0_3_FD_202264 | JGI IMG/M metagenome (GOLD analysis project Ga0302326, IMG submission 202264) | Peat permafrost microbial communities from Stordalen Mire near Abisko, Sweden - Palsa_T0_3 | ecosystem: Environmental > Terrestrial > Soil > Palsa > Peat permafrost | place: Sweden: Abisko... | reverse complement strand
CGCGCGTCCTGCACGACCCGGTGATCGAGGTGGGCGACGGGGCTGCGATCGGAGCGGACGATTCGGCCGATCCGATCGTCGACGGGCTCAAAGGCCTGCGCGCGCAACTCGCATCGTTCCCACCCAAGCAGTGGGCGGACGTCACCGCCGTATCCGGCAAGGTCGTCGCGGCGTTGCTCGGATCGAGCTTCGACACGCCCTTTCCGCCCTCGGGGCGCGTGTGGCTCGTCTTGCTGCGCACGCGTCACACGAACGCCGACAACCAGCGCCGGGCCGAACACTACTGGGTCGACGTCGTTCGCTACGACGGCACGCATCAAACGATCGGCGGGTATCCCGACGATACGACCGACTACGCGCACGATACACGCCGGTTGCTGTGCGGCTTCGACAAAGAACTCAACGAAGCGAGCGATCGCATCATCCCGGTCACGCCGGGGCCCGCGACTTCGAGCGAGCAGCTCGCGACGTCGCTCGTGAAGCTCTGCAGCGACGAACGCGTTTCGGGCTTACACTACCACGTCGTCGAAGCGGACGACGACAAGATGTTGGCCGACATCCTGTTCCGCTCCGGGGTCCTCGTCGGACCGATCCTCAAAGAGGCTGCCGGCGCTAAATAATCGAGATCGTTTCCTTCTGTTTCGGGATCGCGGCAAGCACCCGCTCGAGGGCGGCCGCGAGATCGTCGCAGAGCGGATCGTCGAACTCTTCGATGCGGCCCGCATCGGCGAGCGCCATCATCGTGGGCGAGATCGGCATGCGTGCGAGGACCGGCGCGCGCGCGAGTTCGGCGACCTGATCGGCGTACGACGGGCCGAAGATATCGTAGCGCTTGCCGGTGTCGGGAGCGACGAAGTACGACATGTTTTCGATCACGCCCAAGATCGGCTTCTTCATCTGATGCACGAGGTTCGCGGCTTTGCGCACGATCATCGTCGCGAGGGCTTGGGGCATCGTGACGAGCACGACGCCGTCGATCGAAAGGGACTGCAATACCGTTAGCGGAGCATCGGAGGTTCCGGGCGGCAGATCGATCAGCAGCACGTCGAGGTCGCTCCACAACGTCTGCTCGTAGAATTGCCGGATGACGCCGGAGAGAATCGGCCCGCGCCAGATCATCGCGGTGTCTTCTTCGGGCGTCAGAAGGTTCGAGCTGACGACCTCGATCGCCGAGCGCGTCGTGGCTGGAACGAATAATGGGCGGCTCGGCGCACCGCCGCTTGGGATATCGTTTGGATCTTTATCGATGCCGAGCGGCTCTCGCAGGCCGAAGAGTCGCGGGATCGAGGGCCCGGTGATGTCCGCGTCGAGGATCCCGACCCGCTTCCCGGCGCGACGCAAGCCGACGGCGAGCAGGCCCGTGGTCAACGATTTGCCGACGCCGCCCTTGCCGGACATCACGGCGACCACGGATTTGAAGCTGCCGCGCCGCTTGAACGCTCCGGGAGCCCCGGTCTGACGGGTCTTGTCCTCGTTCATGATCGTCGGCACGCGTCCGGAAAGTTTCGCCTGAACGAGAGCCGCGACAATCGGCTCGATCCGCAACCCGTGCGCCTTAGCGCCGGCTCCGAGCGTCTCGTACTTGCTTACGCCGCAACCCGAACATTGCAGGCCGAACGCGGTGAGCACGTCTTGGGCGATCGGGAGATCCGCGACCAGTTCTCGAATGTTCGTTTCGGGGGAAATAGCTGCGGACGGCATGAGACACCCAGTATACGCCCTTTTTAGGCAGCCGTCCGGGACTTTTGAGGGAGAACGATGCCCGCGGCTGCCCTGACGATTCCCGTGAACGTGCGAACGCCCGCGCAAGCTTCCGACGTGGCCAAGATCGTCGGCGCGGCCGCGGGTTCGAGCGACGTCGCGGTCGATTCGACGGCCGGGAAAGCGACCTTGCGCTACGAGTTTCCGGGCGACATCGACCCGCTGATGCGCAAACTCTACGAGCGCGGGCTCGCGAATTCTGCTACCCTCGCCGTCTCCGTGCCTGTCCAGGCAGCGGACGGAGTTGCGGTTCGTTCCGCCGAGCTGCTTGCCGGGCTCGATGCCGCGCCGTCGGTTTCGAACGCCGCCTACGACGGCAAGACCGTAAGCGCGACGATCGCCGCCGCCACCGAAGCGCTCAACGACCTGCATGCGCGAATCGTCGCCGCGGGACTGGCGCTACGCTAAACCGCGCTACGGCGCGTTGGGTGCGAGGTCGGAACCGAGGAGCAGGGTCGTCTGCTTTCCGGGCTGCACGCTCAGCGCGAACAGCTTCGCGAGCGCCTTTGCGGTTGGCGAGGTTCCGATTACGATGCTCTTGTCGCGCGGCGGCTGATCGACGAACGTGCCGACGTTCCAACCGGCGCCGCGCAGCGCTCCGACGATCGTCTTGTCGAATGCGGCGTCGCCGGTTGCGTTCGCGACCAGGACGTTGTCTTGCGGCGGGTCGGTCTTGGCGAAGAGGATGCGCCCGATGGTCGCAGCCCAGCGCGGATCGACGAAGACGACCGATGCGTCTCCAACCCAGCCGGGTTTGCCCGGAAGCGTGAACGTTCGCACGTTCTCGTCGGGCACGTAGCGGTAGATCTCGAGCAGGGCCGCGAGTTTGCGATCGTCGAGGGGCGTCTTGACGTCCTTGCGCGCGAATTGCAGGATGCGCGGGAGCTTCGCCCAGTTCTGCGGCTGGCTGAGTTGATCGATCATGAGCTTCGCAACCTGTTGTTGCCGGCGCACGCGCCCGAAGTCGGAGGCGGCGTCGTGGCGGAAACGCATGTAGCCGACGACCTGACTGCCGGTGAGAAACTGCTCGCCTTTCTTGAGATGGATGTGGAGTGCGCCGTAGTTGTCGTCGTAGTCCATGTCCTCGTCGACGTCGACGTTCAAGCCGCCGAGTGCGTCGACGATTTGGGCCGCGCCCTCCGGCTCCAGGGCGATCGTCGTATCGATGTGCGGTCCGCCCAAGAGCGTGCTGACGACGCCGGCCGAAGACTTTGCGCCGTCGACCTCGTAGGCGGCATTGATCTTCGCGTTGCCGAGATGCGGGATCGCAACCCACGTGTCGCGCGGGATGGAAACGAGCGTCGCCGTGCGGCGGGTGAGGTCGAGATGGGCGAGGATGATGCTGTCGGTGGTCTTCTCGTCGTCTTGGTACCCCAGCACGAGCACGTTGAGTTTGTTCTGGGTGAAGACGTGCTCCGCCGACTGCACGGCGATCTGCTGCGCGACCGGCACGGCGAAGAAGTACAGACCGGCAACGACCGCAAGCGACGCCGTAATTACGATCGCGATCGCGCGAAACCAAAGGCTGGAAAACATACAAAGACTCCCGAGCGCTGTGAGCGATGCACCCGCGGTGCGGCGGTCAGACGATCGGAAGCGGGGGTGCGCGTTCTCCAAAGCGCCGAGCGAGCGGAGCGAGGCGACCGAACACCGTTGCGTGGCGGCGGCACTGCGCAGGTGTATCCCGCCCGACGAGGATGGCTCTGGTACGAATAAATGCGATGACCCGCAGCGCCCCCTGAGCGCACGTTCTCACGGTGCGTGCGAGCGCAGCCGCGACGAGCGCGCACACGAGTGCGTGAAGTCCTAAACTGAGCGGTGCCGGGCCGCCGAGCCATATCGTCGCGCCGAGCGCGTGGCCGTAGACCACGTACTGTTCGCACGTCTCCATCGCATACAGCACCGCGATTTGCAACGCGAAGGCGCGGCAGAGAAACGGCAGCATCCCAACGTCGAGCGCTTCCCGCGAGGCGCGCACGAAATGCGAAGGTCCGACGCCGCGATCGCGCAGCGCACCGCGAACCTTGTGGATGACGAGAAGAACGCCGAGGAACGCCCCGATCGTCAGCGCCGGCAACACGTCGAGGGTGCTGTGATCCGTAAAGCTTCCGCGACCGAACCAGCCGGCGTTGGAAATGTACTCGACGAGCGGGTCGGCGGTAGCGGCGCTTACCACCGCGACGGCGAGGCAGAACGTGAACTGGTTCAAGCAACGAGTCAAGGGGGGCGGCTTTTCCGCCCGCACGGGCCGGCCCTGCCCGCGCTGAGGAGGCTCGTTTGGGCGCACGCGGAATCGCGTCGCGACATGACGGCACTGGCACGCGGTATGACGATCGGTGCGCTGGCCGGCGGTGCGAGTTCGGCCGTGCGCGCGGGGGCTGCGGTCGGCGGCGAGCCGTTCGTGCAGGCGTACGGGCGCGGCGCCTATGCATACGATGCGAGCGGTCGCGGGTATGTCGACTATCTGATGGCTTATGGGCCGCTGCTGTTCGGTCACGCCCACCCGGCGCTCGTGTGCGGCCTCGATGCGCTCGCGGCGCGCGGCAGCGTCTTTGGTTCGACGAGCGAAGACGAGCTGCGGCTCGCGGAGCGGATCGCGCTGCTGTTGCCGTCGATGGAGCGCATGCGCTTCGTCAACACCGGGACGGAAGCGATGATGAGCGCCGTGCGCGTCGCGCGTGCGTTCACCGGCCGTTCGCTGATCGCGCGCTTTTCCGGCAATTATCACGGCCACTTCGACGACGCGCTGCACTCGGCCGGCGCGTCGGCACAAACTCGGGATGCCGCACGGAGTGGGATTCCGGCCGAGGTGCGCGCCCAAAGCGTCGTCGCGCAGTACAACGATCTCGCCGATCTCGATGCGCGCCTTGCGGGGCGCGAGCCGGAGCTGGCCGCGATCGTCGTCGAGCCCGTCGTCGGTAACATGGGACTCGTGGTGCCGGAGACGGGCTTTCTCGAAGGTCTGTTCGCGCGCGCTCGTCGCGCCGGCGCCCTCATCATTTTCGATGAGGTCATCACCTGGCTGCGCCTCGGTACACCGGGAGCGCAAGGCCGGTTCGCATTGCGTCCCGATCTCAGCGCGATCGGCAAGGCGATGGGCGGAGGTTTTCCGCTGGCGGCCTTCGGCGGTCGCAGCGACGTGATGGCCGTGCTCTCGCCTGCAGGCGAAGCCTTTACCGGCGGGACGTTCTCCGGCAACCCATTTTCGATCGCACTCGGCCATCGCGTCCTCGACCTGATCGAAAGCGATGCGTCGCTCTACGCGAACCTCGAGGGCAAGGCCGCGCACCTCGCGGACGGGATGCGCGCCGTCTTCGCGGCGCGCGCGCTTCCCTACGCGGTCGCGCAGCTCGCGAGCATGGTCGACTTCGCGTTCCGCCCGGGGCCGCTCGCGCGCAACTACGACGAGCGTCGCGCGGCCGATGCGGCCGCCTTCGCCGCGTACTATCACGGGATGCGCGAACGCGGCATCCTCCTCGCACCCTCGCCGAACGAGTTGATGTTTCTTTCGACCGAACACGGCGCCGCCGAAATCGAGCGCACCCTCGAGGCGTTCGACGCAACGCTTGCCGAACTGCAACGGAAAGGAACCATATGAGCGTCCTGAGCCACGACGAGATCGTGCGCGGGCTGGAAGGTCTTCCCGACTGGCACCACCGCGGCAACGCGCTCGAAAAGCACTTCGACCGCGGCGACTTCGATGGGTCGATGAAATTCGTCAACGCCGTCGCCGCGCTAGCGAACGAGCAAAACCATCACCCCGACATCACGATCTCGTGGAACGTCGTGACGCTGACGCTGTGCTCTCACGACGCCGGCGGCATTACCGACCGCGACTTTAAGCTCGCAGCCGCGGTCGACGCACTCGGCTAAGGCGTAGCGCTCGCGGCGCTTGCATACGTCAGCCAGCCTTCGTGGTTGGGATCCTCGCCCGCGACCGCTTTCGCGAAGGCGGCGCGCAGACGGCTCGAGATCGGGCGTTCCTTCGAATACACGCGCTCGTCGATGCAATTGAGCGGTGTCACTTCGACGGCGGTCCCGGTGAAGAAGACTTCGTCCGCGGTCGCGAGGTCGTCGAGGGTGAGCGCGCGGATCCGCGTCGGGATGTCGAGGCTGGCGGCGAGTTCGAGGACGCTCGCGCGCGTGATGCCCGGCAAGATGTCGGCCGTGCTGTCGTTGGTGGTGACGACGCCGTCCTTGACGACGAAGACGTTCTCGCCCGTGCCCTCGGCGATTTCACCCCGATCGTTGAGCAGGATCGCTTCGTCGAAGCCGCGGTTGACCGCGTCGTTCATCGCGAGCGCCGAGTTCGCGTAGTGCCCGCAGCCCTTCACCGTCGAGGGCAGCGCTTTCGACGAGAACTTGCGCCACGGAGAGATCGTCGTGCGGATCCCGTCTTCTTGGCCGGCACCGAAGTAGTTCCCAAGGGCCCGATACGCCAGCAGCACGTGCGTGGGGCATTTCCCAACTGCGGCGAGCGCGATCGTCTTCTCGCCGAAGAACGCGAGCGGACGGATGTACGCCGACTCGAGATCGTTGCGCACCAGCGTCTCGACGACCGCGTCGCACAGCGTCGCGACGTCCCACTTCAACTCGAGCCCGTAGACTTGCGCCGATGCGGCGAACCGGTCCATGTGCTCGCGCAGCCGAAAAACCGCCGGACCGCGCGAGGTCTTGTACGCCCGGATTCCCTCGAAGACGCCCGTCCCGTAATGCAGCCCGTGCGCGAATGGATCGACCGTGACGGCTTCGCGGCGTTCGATCGTCCCGTCGAACCAGTAGTACGGGGCGATTTCCATGTGTTGCAGCGCGGCGGGCATGCTTGGGTCTTAGAGCGTCAAGCGAGCTGGGCCTCCGGTAGGGAGACGCTGCCGTTCGCCGAGGCTTTGCGCAGATAGCGGCCGATCACGATCGCAGTACCGCCGCCCGGTTCGCTGCTGATCGTGAAAATATCCGAGCAGCGCCGCATGATCGCCAGACCCCGGCCACGTTCGGCGTCGACGTCCGGCAGCTTTGCGTCGAGGCCCACCGCGGTGAAGCCGATGCCGCCGTCCTCAATCTTGGCGACGATGGCTTTGCGGTCGATCCGGACATCGATTGTTATGCCGTGGTGAGAATGCGCGTGTTCGATGGCGTTCGCGATCGCTTCACCTAGGGCCGTCAGGAAATGCGCAAGATCGTCGCGGCCGATACCGTTCGCACCGGCAAACTCGGACACAGCCTGACGTACCACGCTCGCGAAGCGCGGTTCGGTCGGCACCCGGAAGTTGAGGACCGCTTTGACTGGCATCAGATTTAACAAGGTTGTTTGCCCGTTCCGAGAAGGAGCCAAACCTGGGAGAGGGTCACACCTGAATCATCGGCAAACGAGCAAGCGCGCGTACGTCGTCTACGTCCTCCAGTGCGCCGACGGCTCGCTCTACGCCGGATGGACGATCGACCTCGCAGCGCGGCTCGCCACCCATCGTAGCGGCGCGGGTTCGCGTTACGTGCGCTCGCGATTACCGGTTCGGCTGCGCGCGTTCTGGACGGTCCGCGACCGGCCGGCGGCGCTGCGCGACGAGCTCCGTTTCAAGGCGCTCGACCGGCCCGCGAAGCTTGCCGCGCTGGCCAAGGGACAGGTTTTCGGGCGTAAACTGCGCAACGCCCCGGACGTTCCCGAGCTGCCGTCCGGCACCGGGTCTCCAGGAGGATCGATGGCCGCCAATACCCCGCCTACCGGAACCGAACTCGACGAGCTTGCGAAGGAAGCGGAAACCGTCCGCGCGCGTATTCATACGAAGAAAGGCGACATCGTCTTCACCTTCTATCCGCACGAAGCGAAGATGCACAGCGCCGCTTTCATCAAGCTCGCTCGCGCGGGCTTTTACGACGGGCTGAAGTTCCATCGCGTCGAGCCCAAGTTCGTCATTCAGGGCGGCTGCCCGCAGGGCACCGGAACCGGCGGCCCCGGCTACTTCCTCGACGCCGAGTTCAACGAACATCCCCACGTCAAGGGAACGGTCGCCATGGCCCGCGCGACGAATCCGAACTCCGCGGGCTCGCAGTTTTATGTCTGCCTCGACGACGCGCGCTTTCTCGACCGCCAATACACCGTCTTCGGCCAAACCGTCGAAGGCCAAGAGGTCGTCGACCAAATCCGCGTCGGCGACGTCATGGAAACCGTCACGATCGAGTAGCCCGCCCTTCGACTGCGCGCCTTCGGCGCTTCGCTCAGGATGACAGGGGTTAGTACAGCGCGCTGTGAACGGCCGCGGCGATGCGGCGGATTGCGGTGTTGCCGAGGGAGAAGTCGTCGAGGTCCTTGGTAAGGACCGCGATGATGTAGGGCGAGTCGCCGTACGGGTCGACGATGCCGATGTCGTTGCGGACGCCGTCGATTTCGCCGGTTTTGTTGGCGAGCGGGATGCCCTTCGGAATGCCGCGCGCAATCTTGTCGCGGTCTTCTTGTTTGAGCATGATGTCGATCATCGTACGGCATGACTTTGCCGACGCGACGGTGCGAACGCCCTCATGGGCGCCGCGCTCGATTTGATAGAGCAGCGTTCCCATATCGCGCGCGGACGTGAGGTTCTCGCTGTGATGGACGATCGCGTTGACGTCCATGAAGTGGCGGTGCAACTGAGTCTTCGTGAGGCCCGCGCGGCGGATCGTGCCGGCGATTCGATCGAAGCCGAGGAAACTGATGAGGACGTTCGATGCGGTGTTGTCGCTCTGCTCGATCATCGCGTGCGCGAGCGTGCCGATGGAAATCGTGTTGCCGGGATTGTAGCCGTCGAGGATCTCGGAGCCGCCGACGAAGTCGCTGAGTTTGAGCGTCATGTTCTGATCGAAGACGTCGGGATGTAACTCGGAATATTGAAAGAGAGAGGTGAGAATCACGACTTTTATGACGGAGGCCGATGGGAAACGATCGTCCGCGTTGTAGGTGACCGGGTCGCTTGGAGCGAGTTTGCGCGCCCAAACGCCGACGGTGCCCGAGGAGTGGGCGGCGGCGCTCGCTATCTCGTCGTTAAGCTCGTTCGCTCGAACGACCACCGGAAATACGGCGCCCGCGGCGGATCCGAGCACGAATGCATTGCGATTCACGGTCCGGTGCGTACGGACGAGGACTCGCCGATTCCTCGCGCGCAAGCGCGCCATATGAAACGAAGTCTGGGGCCGGCGCTGTGCTCGCTCGTATTCTCGGCCCTCATCGTTGCCTCGTGCTCGGAGGCACGTGCGGCGGGGTCCTTGCGCGGCGACCTCTTCGTGCTCGATCCGGGTCACGGGACCCGCTATCCGGACGGCAGCCCGTTGAACGTCGGCGCGGTTGGGCCGAGCGGTCTGCAAGAGCAGCAGGTCGTGCTGGACGTGGGTGAGGAGCTCGCGACGCTGCTGCGCGCTGCCGGCGCGAGAGTCGTCTTGACGCGTTCGCACGCGGCTCCCTTCCGAACGGGAACCGATAAACGGCTGGACAACCGCGCGCGGGCGGCGCTCGCAAATCGTCTGGGTGCGACGGCGTTCGTTGCGATCCACGCGGACTCGTCGCTCGCTGCGTCGGCGCACGGCACGAGCATCTTTTGGCTGCGCCCGAACTCGGTGGCGCTAGCGAACGCAGTGCGCAAACGGCTAGCGCCGCTCGGACTCGGTGAATCGGCATTCTACCGGCGCGATCTTGCGGTGACGAACGAAGCCAAGATCCCCGCGGTGCTCGTCGAGCTTGGGTTCGTTTCCAACGCGCGCGATGCGGCTCGCCTGGCGAACCGCGCGTTTCAAATGAGCGAAGCGAAGGCGCTCTTCGCCGCGCTCGCCGATACGTTTGCGAAATGACGCGCACGCCGCTGGTTCCGAGCGACCTGTTCCGCATGGCGTTACCGAGCGATCCGCAGCCTCCCCTCGACGGGCGTGTGTTTTTCGTGCTCGCGACCCACGACGAGCCTGCCGACGAAATCCTGACGGCGATTTGGTCGGTGCGTCCCGGCGAAGCACCGGTAGCGTTCACGAGCGGCCGTCACGACAAGATGCCGCGCGTTTCACCCGACGGCAAGTTGCTCGCGTTCGCGGGCGACCGCGAGGACGGCAAGCACATCTACATCGTGCCGCTCGGCGGCGGCGAGGCGCACTCCGTCGGCCCGTCGTACGATTCGATCGCCGGCCTGCGCTGGTCGCCCGACTCGCTGACGCTCGCGTACACCGCGACGACTCCGCTCGATCCGTCGACTGCAGCGATCGCTCACGACGAACGTTCGGGTGCGCGGCACATTCGGCGGTTGCCGTTCAAGAGCGACGACGACGGTCTCCTCGACGGCCGGCGCCGGCACATCTTCTTGCTCTCGCTCGCGGGCGGCGATACGCGCCGGCTCACGCACGGCGACTTCGACGCGCACGATCCGGCGTGGTCGGCGGACGGCAAGCAGATCGCGTTCGCCGCGCAAATCGATGCGGCCGAGACTGCGTTTTTCGACGACGTGTTCGTCGTTCCGGCTGCCGGCGGCGCCTACACGAAGCTGACGCACTCGCGCGGCCCAGCCGCCAAACCGTCGTTCTCGCGCGACGGCCTCGAGATTGCGTACGTCGGCCACGAGAACGGCGACGACGCGGGCGGCCGCTTCAATCCCGAATTGATACTCGTTCCGGTGGCGGGCGGGGAACCGCGTTCCCTTTCGCTTGCCGTCGACCGCCCGGTCATCGACTACATCGGGTGCGATACGCGCAACGTGGGCGGCCAGCAGCCGGCGTTCTGGTCGGCCGACGATCGCGAGCTGTACGTCCCGCTCTCGTCCGGAGGTACGTGTGCGATTGCGGCGTTCGCGCGCGATGGATCGGGGCATCGCATCGTCACCGGCGGCGAACGTGACATCTGGTCGTTTGCCGCGGGGAACGACGGAACGTTTGTGTTCGCGTTCACGAACCCGGTCGTGCCCTCGGAGATCGGGATGATCGATGCTGCGGGCACGGAGCTCCGGCTGACCGATTGCAATCCGTGGTTGGCAGAACGCACCGTACGCGTGCCGCGCCACGTGCGGCCGCGCGCGAGCGACGGGTGCGAACTCGATCTTTGGATCCTCGATCCGGACGAAGCGACGAATGCGCCGTACGTGTTGCAGGTGCATGGCGGCCCGCACACGGCATACGGCTGCGCGTTCATGTTCGAATTTCAAATTATCGCCGCGCACGGTATCGGCGTCGCGTTCGGTAATCCCCGCGGAAGCCAAACCTACGGACACGCGTTCGCGGACGCGATCACGGGCGGGTGGGGCGGGCTCGACGCTTCCGACGTCCTCGCGTTGTTGGACGGAGCGATCGCGAACGCTTCCATCGATACGACGCGCATTGGCCTGGCGGGCGGCTCGTACGGCGGCTTCATGACGACCTGGCTGCTCGGGCACAGCAAGCGCTTTGCCGCGGGCGTATCGATGCGCGCCGTCAACGATTTCGTCAGCGAAGTCGGCGCGACCGATCTCGGCTGGTTCCTCGAAGGCGAAGTCGATGCGAAGTGGGACGACGGCGGGCGCAAGCTCTTCGAGAAATCGCCGATGCGCGCGGCCCACGAGATCGACGTTCCGCTGTTGATCGAACACTCCGAGCGCGATTTCCGTTGTTCGATCGATCAAGGCGAGCAGTTGTTCACCTTGTTACGCCGGCTCGGGCGAGCACCGGCCGAGTTCGTACGGTTCACAGGCGACGGCCATAACCTCTCGCGCATCGGGAAGCCCCGTAATCGCGTGCTTCGTTTGCGCGCGATCGTGCACTGGTTCGTGCGCCACCTGCAGCCGAGCGGAATCGAAGCCGTTCCCGATCGTGCCGGCGCCCTCTTCGAGCCCCTCGCGACCGAGGCGAGCACCTAGCTCCTCGCGGGCACCGTCGTCGCGTACGTCGTCGGCACGGTTGTCGGGATGGTCGTCGCGTACGTCGTCGGTACGGTTGTCGGCACCGTCGTTGCGATCGTGGTGGCGATCGTGGTGGGAAACGTTGTCGGTACGTTCGTCACGACGGATACCGGCGCCGGCCTCGGCGTCGGTATTGGTGTCGGGGCCGGTGCCGGCGTGAGGCTTGGGCTCGGGCTCGGGCTCGGCGAACCGGACGGTGCGTCGCTGTATCTGGTACGGTAGATATACGCACCAGACACCGCTTGGCAGTCGCGAATCTCCGGGGCGTACGTTGTGGCGACCGCCGCATCGTAGGTTGCGCCGTCGAGATACGCATCGCCGGACGAACGTGCGATGACGGCCTTCGAGACCGTACCATCGGCCGCGAGATACACTTTGACGTCGACGACGCCGGAGCGATGGTGTTCCGAAAGATATTGTTCGGCTCCGACCGGCCGTACGAGCGTCAACACGTGAGGTGGAGCGTTCGAGACCGCGCACGTTAACGTTGGACCGGGTATCGGCGATGGGCCGGGTGAAGGCGCGTCCGCTACCATTAACTACCGGTTCCTTGATAGCGATCGAGGCCGATGCGCCAAAACGCATACGCCATCGAAAGCCACGCGATGCCGACGAGGGGCGTGAGTAAGCCGACCCACGGCGAAAGCGAAAATGCTGCGTCGGTTTTATGCAGTAAGAACGTGGCCGGGAAGTAGTTCATGAAAGCAAACGGGAGGACGAACGCAAGAAAAAAACGCACGCCTCGCGTGTAGATGCTAATGGGATAACGCGTAAAGTCCTGCTCGAGCGACATCGCAACCCAACGCAAACTGTCGATTCTGATCACCCAGAACGCAACCGTCGCGATCGCCAAGTTGATGCCGAAATCGATGAGCGCGCCGCCGACGGCGACGAGCGGTACGTAGAGTAAGAAGGCGAGGTCGACGTGCACCCCGGCGACGATCGTCGCGACGGTAAAGAATCCGATGGCAAGGATCAATTCGTCGGGCCAAACTTGCTGCGGAACCGTCATCGCTTGAAACAGCGGGTCGAGCGGCCGAACGAGGAAGCGGTCGAACCGCCCTTCCTGGATCATCGTTGGAACGTCGCCGACGGTGAAGAAGAACGTGTTGTGAAAGCCGTGGCCCAGCATCCACAACCCGTAGAGAAACGTCATCTCGCGGAAGTCCCAGCCGTTCATCGACGGGAACTGGTGTAAGGTCACCCACAACGCGCCGATCGCCGTTGCGTGATAGACGATCGTGAAGCCGAACCATAGAAAAAAGTTCGCCCGATACTCCATCATCGTCAGCAGATTGATGCGCCAATATTGGGAGTAGACCGCGAGGCTCACGCGGCCGTCCCATTCGCTAGCGAGCGGGTGGGTCCCAGGCGATCGAGGCCGCCGGTATCACACCGAAGCCGGCACGCTGCGCGGCGCTCGCACACCCGTCACACGCACACGTACAAGTGCGCGTACATGGAGTGTCTTCTGCGAAACCCGACATCGCGAAGACGGCTCGGGTGAGCGTGGTCCCGACATCTGTCGTGGACTCGGACGATCGCTTCCGGCTAGGATAGGTGCAGTTCACACCTATGGCGGATTGGCTCCGTGCCGCATCTTCCGGGAAGGTTCGACTATGTCAGGGTTGCTCGTTTTTCGTACGTTGGCCGAGGCGCGCCGGGCCGGTTTCGAAGTGCTCGACAAGACGGCCACCGGTTACCTCGTTCGGGCTCGCCGTGCCGAGGGCTGGGCGCTCGCCCTCGTGGAACCCGAGATTTCGCCGATCCCCGCCTAGACCCGATCGCGCAGCGTGACCGGCACGTCCTTTGTGACGCCGTCCGAGCGCACGATGAGCCGGACCGTGGTTCCGCTGGGCAACGTCGCGAGCTGCGTGCGGACGTCGGGAAGCAGCGCGTTTCGCAAATAGCGCCCGTTGAGCGCGAGGATCGTATCGCCCACGACGATACCGCCCGCGGCGGCCGGGCCGCCGGGCGATACGTCGCGCACCACGACTGCCGCTCCGGAGCGCGAGAGCCACATGCCGGCGCGATCGTACGGATCGGGACCGGGAGCGGCTTTGCTCGGCCACACTTCGAGCGCCCCTCCCGGATAGTCGTAGACCACATCGAAACGCCGCAGCACCCCGCCGCCGATGCTGCCCGCCTCGCTGCCCGTTGCAAATACGCCCGCGTGTTGGCGCGATGCGCGCGCGACCACGCCGCTGAGGTTCGCGCCGAGTACGTGGAGCGAGCGCAAACGGAAGACATCGGCGTAGATCGGGCCGCCTAGCCCAAACCCGGTGATCGCGTTTCGCACGGCGTGGTAGCGATGGTAGAAATCGTAGCGGCGCGCGAAGGGTCCGAACAGCGTGAGCGACGAGCGGTCGCCCGTGTCGATGAGAATTGGGCCCGCAATGCCGTCGATGGTTCCTCGGACCGCGATGATTCCGTCCTGGATCTTGAAGGGAATGCGGGTTGCGTTCGGAGGCACCGGGAGCGGCACGCGGCTGAGCGTGACGCGCTTGGCGTCCGGATCGATTTTGGTTCGGAACTGTACTAACGTCTCGGATCCGATCGTTCCGTCGAGCTGCGGGAATCCGATGTTGTTCTTGACCTCGCTGAGATCGATCACCACCGCCCGGACGTTTGCGAAGATGAAACCGCCGATCGCGAGCGACGGCACGCGCGTCGTCGAGAACGTCTGTGTTGCGTTCCCCGCCCCCGACAGCCGGCCGGCGGCCTTCGTCCTCAAGCCCAGCTCGCGCGCGACGCGCGGCGTCAGGCTGAAGCTCGCGCCCGTATCGAGGATGAACGAGTACGGGCCGTGGCCATCGACGCGGCATGAGATGATGACGCGGTTGTCGATCGCCCGGTACGGGATCGTCGTCGCGATCATAAAGATCGATCCCTACGGTTTGACCAGCGGGTTCTTATCCGCGAAGGCGCCTTTGGGATTCGCCTTCACCCAGACGGTGAGATCCCAGATGTCCGGGAAGTAGAAGATCGTCGCGACGTCGCCCGCGCTCTTCACGAGGTGGAGCTTCACCAGCGTGGCGGCCGCGGGGTGCTTCGCGTCACCGCCCGCCTTGTCGAACTTTGGAACCAGGACGTACTTGTCGTAGAGCAGCTTGCCCGTCGCTGGGTCTTTTGCGACGTAGTGAACGTGCTCGCCGAACTCAGCCCAGCGGCCGGGCTGCACGCCGAAGAGCTTCGGTCGCGCCGTAGTGTAGGGTACGGAAAAATCGGCACCGAGGAGGAGCTTGCCCGTCTTGTCGTACCAGAGCTGGCTCGGGTGCTTCGAATCGGTCGAAGTCCACGCCATGTTGGCGTAGCTGATGGCGCCGGTCTCATCTTCGTTGGTGTAACGGACGTAGCCGGCCTTTTCGGCGTCCGCAGCGGTTGGGAAGCGCGCGTTCAGATCGTCCTGGATCGACTTGACGAAGAGCGCTTCCGCGGTGTTCGGCAGGCCCGAGACTGTCGGATCGTGCTGGGCGGACGCTACGCCGGTCGTGAAGGCGGCTGCGACGAGTGCGAAGATGAGGAAGCGAACGGGCATAGAGAACCCTCCAAAAACGTAGCGATGGCCGCCGAACTTACGGCGGAACTCGGATAAAGGTTTCGCCGCCCCGGGCGAACGTGCGCGCGGAAACGGGGACCACTCCCCGGCACGCCGGTAGCACGGGGAATCGATATGATGACCTTCATCCCACCTTGGTTTGCCTTTGGAGGTTTTTTCATGAGTCTTCCAAGACTCGTTTCCGCCGTTTTGCTGATGTTCTCGTACTCGTTCGTGCCGATGGTCGCCGCCGCAGCGACGGAACCGCTCAGCGGGGTTCCGCTGTTCCCAGGCGCAAAGCCGGGCGATACTCCGCGTACGCAGGTACACTGCGGAATTACGATGCGGTCCGTACAGTATGATGTCGAAAACGCGGCGACAAAGCCGGTCGATTTCTTCCGCAAGGCGCTACCGGGCGCGAGTAACTGGACGGTCGCGAACGGTTACATGACCGCATTCCTGACTCCGAACGGAAAGGCGATCGTGAAAATAGTGAGCGGCGCTCCGGGCTTCTATACGATCGTTTACGGTTCGTACTCGAAACCAGTCACGGTTTCGCAAGTTCGCAAGGGCACGTGTTGATGACGCGATCTCACGTAACGCGCGCGTGCCGCATGACCACGGCGGACCCTGGTACCCGATAACGCGGGATCCGAGCGTCCCACTCCTACCGCAGCCACCGGATGTACTGCCGGGCACGCTTGCGCTGCCGCTATATCCGCACTCGCACAAGCCCGGCTCCGACCCCGAGGGGTGGGCGAGAAAGCCGCGTCGGAAGCCGTCATTTACGGCGATCCGGCAAATCGTGCTGCAACCCCGGTTGGGTCGTAGAGGATGAGATGAATACAAAAACGATCCCAGGTCTGACCATTCAGCGGTCCGGGGACCGCGCCTACTTCGACCACGGCTGGCTGCAGACGCACTTTTCGTTCAGCTTCGCCGACTATTACGATCCCAAAAACCTGCATTGGGGCGCACTCCGCGTCGTCAACGACGACGTGATCGCGCCGGGCAAAGGGTTCGGGACCCATCCGCATCGCGACATGGAGATCCTAACCTACGTGCTCGAGGGCGAGCTCGAACACCGCGACTCGATGGGCAACGTCGGGGTCGTCCGGCCGGGCGGTGTCCAGTACCTCAGTGCCGGGACCGGGATCGCGCACTCGGAGTACAACCATTCGGCCGAGCGTCCGGTGCACTTGGTGCAGATGTGGGTGCTTCCGCAGGCGCAGAACCTCAAACCGCGCTACGGTCAAGTCGACTTTACGCTCGCGGACCGGCAGAACACGTGGCTGACGATCGCGAGCGGTCAACCGGGCGTCGCGGCACCAATCGAGATTTGGCAGGACGCAACGGCGTCGGTGGCGCGCCTCGAAAACGCTCGCCTGAGCAAAACGATTGCTGCAAAGCGGTTCGGGTTCTTGTTTGTCGCGGACGGCGACGCGACGCTTGCGGGGCAGCAACTGCACGCGGGCGACGCGGCTCGCATCGAGGGTCCGTTCGAGATCGACGTCGCGGGAACGGGCGAGCTGATCTTGTGGGACGTTCCGCCCGTCAGCGACAAGAACGCCGCATGAGCACCCCGACGTGCCGGCACCAGGACAGCATTGCGGACGTCACGCCGAACACAAACGGCTGCGAGGAGTGCCTGCAGAGCGGCGAGCGGTGGGTTCACCTGCGTCTGTGTCTCGAGTGCGGCCACGTCGGCTGCTGTGATTCTTCGAAGAACAAGCACGCTACCAAGCACTTCCACGCGGTCAGTCATCCGATCGTCACCTCGCTCGAACGCGGCGAGCATTGGAAGTTCTGCTACATCGACAACCTCGTGTGGGACTGATTTCACTAGGGACGCTCCTTGCGTTCGCGGCCCTCGAGTTCACGCTGTGTCTGATTCCGGGTCCGGCCGTGTTGCTCGCGTTGTCGACGACGCTGCGGCGCGGTGCGGCGCGCGGGATATCCGCGGCTGCCGGCATCATCGCCGGCAACACGCTGTATTTCGGTCTCTCCGCGATCGGCGTCGTGGCGCTGCTGTTCGCGTCGTACGAAGCCTTCACCATCGTGAAGTACGCGGGCGCGGCGTATCTTGCGTTTCTCGGAATACGCTCGTTGCTCGCGCGAGAGGTCCCACCGCTCGATCGCGACGAGTCCGCGAGTGGGCGCGATCGGCGCGTCGCGTTCTCGAGCGGCTTCGTAACGCAAATCGCCAATCCGAAGGCTATCGTGTTCTTCGCCGCGATCTTGCCGCAGTTCGTCGACGTGCACGGCAACGTGCCGTTGCAGCTCGTCGTTCTCGCGGTGACGTCGCAGCTGATCGAGTTGTGCGTCCTTACGGGCTACGTCGTCGCCGCCGCGCGCATCCGGCGCAGCAGTGCCGCGGGGCGAGCGGCGCTGTGGATCGAGCGTCTGGGTGGCGCGATCCTCGTGGCGATTGCCGTGCGGATCGCGCGGGAACCGCTCGTCGCCGCGCCGTGAGCCTCGAGGCGGCCGCCGCATATGCGGAGCGACACGGACTCGAGGCGTTGCTCGTCCGGCGCGACGGCGAGACGCTGTTCGAACGCTACGGGGCCGGCTTCGATGCGAACAAGCCGCACGCGCTCTACAGCGGAACGAAGAGTTTTTGGGGGCCGGTCGCGCTCGCCGCGGAGGAAGAGGGCCTGCTCTCGCTCGACGAACGCGTCGGCGAAACGTTCGACGCGTGGAACGTGGGGCGCAAGATGAGCGTCACGCTGCGCGAGTTGTTGCAACTGACGAGCGGTATCGGGTTCGGTGGACTCGGCAGCGCCGTGCCGTCGTATGAGAAAGCTCTTGCGGTCGAACTCAAGAACGAGCCCGGAACCGTGTTCACCTACGGCGGCATCCCGCTACAAATCTTCGGCGCGGTGCTTGCGAAAAAACTCGAGACTCAGCGGCTCTCGCCGCACGAGTACTTGCAAATGCGTATCCTCGACCGCGCGGGCGTGAAGATCGACATGTGGCGCACGCTCGCTTCGGGAACCAAACCGCTGCCGACCGGCGCGTTCGTGGCCGCTGCGCAGTGGGCGAGTTACGGTCGTTTCGTGCTCGATTCCCCGGCACTTGCGCCGTGCTTCGTCGGCTCCGCCGTCAACCCGAAGTACGGTCTGGGCTGGTGGCTGGATGCGTCGGGCGTTCCGTATGCGAGCGGATCGGCCGGTCAGGCGATGTATCTGCTCGCGAGCGAGCGAACCGTCATCGTCAAATTCGGGCGCAGTTCGTCGTACAAGCACGACGCGTTTCTGCGCCACTTGAGGGCTGCCGCGTGATCCGAGCTCTCTGTCGCTTTACGCTGACGATTGCGCTCGCGTGTACCGCGTACGCCGCGCCCGCGCAAGCGGAGGAGATCGCGGTTCCGGCGGCCGCCGGGCGCCCCGCGATCGACGGATATTTGATGCGACCCGCGGGTCGCGGCCCGTTCCCCGCAGTGCTCGTCCTGCACGGCTGCGGCGGGATGTCCGATCGTGAAACGACGTGGGTCGATACGCTCGCGAAATTGGGATACGTTGGTCTCGCCATCGACACGCTGACGCCGCAAGGGCTAAAGGGCGGTTCGAGGGCGGCATGTTTCGGGAAGTCGAGCCGGAACGGCGCGCAATACGCAATCGCAACGCTCGCGTGGCTGCGCGCGCAAACGTACGTCGCCGCGGGGCGGCTCGGGATGCTCGGTTCGTCGATGGGTGCAATCGAATCTCTCGACGTGATCGATCCGTACGCCGGAGCGCAGGCGCCGCCGGCCGGTTTGCACGCCGTCGTCGCCTACTATCCGCTCTGCAACGGACGCGATGGAAACGTCTCGGTGCCGCTCGCAATTTTCGACGGCGACGCCGACGACTGGACGCCGGCTCCGCTTTGCGCGGCGATGGTGCGGGCGGCCATGGCTGCCGGCAAAAGCGCCGTGCTCACGACCTACCCCGGCGCAACGCACGACTTCAACGTCCCCTCCAAGATCGAACACACGACGTTCGGCCACGTTCTACGTTACGACCCAAGCGCGAGCGCCGACGCTCTCGCGAGAACCGAAGCGTTCCTCGCTCGCTATCTTTCGCCCGTCGCACCCTGAGGCGCGTTCGCGCGCTTAGGCCGGAGATTCGAACAAGCGCGCGAGCGAAGGCGGGCCTTCGCCGAACGTAGGGTGGATGCCGACGTAGTCGTCGAGATCGCGCCACGTTGCTCCGAGCGCAATGCCGAAGCCGATCGTCGGGATGATTTCGCCCGCCTCGTAGCCGACCATCGTTGCACCCAGGATCTTGCCCGTCGCGCGCTCGACGACCATGCGGTAGAAGCCGGCCTCGAGGTTCCATTCGATCCCGCGCGCGACCTCGCTGAGCTGGAGCGTTTCAACCCGCACGTCGATGCCCTTCGCGCGCGCCTGCTCTTCGTTGAGTCCGGTGCGCGCGAGCTGTGGTTCCGTGAAGGTCGAATACGAGAGCACGCGGTCGTCGCGCCGACGCGGCTTTCCGGCGAAGGTCGAGGTGAGGCGCCGGTAGTCTTCCCACGAGACGTGCGTGAATGCAGGTTGGCCCGCGACGTCGCCGAGCGCGTACACGCCGGGACACGCCGTCTGCAAGTACTCGTCGACCTCGACGATTCCGTGCTTCCCGGTACCAATGCCGCTGTTCTCGAGCTTGAGATCTGCGGTATTCGGCGAACGTCCGGCCGCGACGAGCAGCCCCTCGGCCTCGAGCGTGCGCGTCCCGTCGAGCGTTACGCGAAACAGCGTACCGTCGTGCGTGACCTTCGTCGTCTTCGCTCCGAGTTCGAAACTGACGCCGTCGCTCGCGAGGCTCGCGCGGATCACTTCGGTCGCGTCGGCCTCTTCGTTCGGCATGACGTGCGGTGAGGTTTGGACGATCGTCACCGAGGTTCCCAAACGCTGCGCGCCCTGTCCGAGTTCGAGACCGATGTAGCCGCCGCCGATCACGATCAGTCGCTTGGGAAGCGTTTCTTGATCGAACCACGTGTTGTTCGTGAGGTAGGGCGTTGCGGCGATGCCGTCGATGGTGGGGACCGCGGGGCTCATACCGGTATCGATCACGACGAGCGGGGCGCGCACCTCGCGTCCTCCGCCGGCAACGGTGCGCGCGCCCGTAAACGAGCCCGTTGCGCGTACGAGATCGACCCCGGCGCCGGCGATCCTCTGCTCGGCGCCGGAATGCCACTCATCGCGCACGCTTCGCACGCGCGTCATCACGGCGCGAACGTCAACGTCGATCGTCGCCGCGATGCCGAGCGGCCCGCCGCGACGCGCTCGTCCCGCCGTATGCGCGGACGCGAGAAACGCTTTTGACGGCGTGCAGCCCACGTTGACGCACGTTCCGCCGATGAGCCCCCGCTCGAAAAGGACGACGTGCTTTCCGGCTTTTGCGAAGTCGGCCGCGAGCGGCAGGCCGCCCTGGCCACTGCCGATGACGATAAGGTCGACGTCTTCCATTAGCCCCCCTGAACGATGACGCGCCGCTGGGCGAGACGCCAGACGGTCGCGGAGAGTACGGCGAAGGCGCCGAGCCACAAGAGTTGCGCGGCGATCGCGCCCGGCCACGCGGCAGGCGGCAACTCGCCGATGTAGATGCGCAGCGGCGTCGAGTAGATCGCCGCGAACGGCAAGTTCTCCACGATCGTTCCAAGGAAGCCCGGAAAGAAGTCGAGCGGGACGATTTGCCCGCCGAGCAGATCCGAGGCCCAACGAATCATCAACTGGATCGCAAACGTTTCGAGGGTCCAAAAGGCGACGACGTTCATGAGGAAGTTCAAGAAGAAATTTACGCCGTAGCCGACGACAAACGAGAGCGCGAATGCGGCGAACGCGGCAGGCGAGGGCACGTCGACGTGGACGAACAAGAGCGAGAGCGCCAGTGCGGGGACGATGAGCAGCGCGTGTAAGGCCGTCTGACCGAAGCCGTCGCTGAACCAGTACAGCGGCAAGCTGATCGGCTTCATGAGGTCGGTCGCGATGCCGCCCTCGCGCACTTTTTCGCGGATCGCTCGCGTGCCGTCGACTTCCAGAATGAGCGACATCAAGAGCGCGACGGTCGCGTAGGTGATCATCGCATGCAGCGGGATGTTCGGCGGTGCGGCGTTCTGCGCGTAGAGTGCGGTCCACAGACAGCGCAGCAGATAGACGCGCAGCAGGAGCGACCCGACGTTCGTGAAGACTTCGATGCGATACGTCGCTTCACGCGCGAACGCTTTGCGCGCGAACTCGATGTAGGGGGTCGCCGGATTCAAGGGACGGCGGCCGGCGCTGCGGAGCTCGCGTTCGGATCGCTATAGCCCTCGACGTAAATCTGGCGGATGATCGTCTCGAGTTCGGGCTCTTCGATCGAGACGTCGCTCACGCAGTAGGCCTCGGTGACGCGGCGGATCAATTGGTCCGCGCTAATCGCGCGCCGGTCGAAACGCAGGCGCACGACGTTCCCGATCCGGGATTCGAACTCGGCGCCGTCGACCGCAACGGCCGGGTAGTCCTCTGAGAACTCGACGACGAGCGTGCGGTGCGTGCCGTACTGATCCTTGATGCGCTCGATCGCGCCGTCGTAGATGACGCGGCCTTGGTCGATCAAGACGATCCGGCGGCACAAGCGCTCGACGTCGGCGAGGTCGTGCGTCGTGAGGATAAACGTCGTGCCGCGCTCGGCGTTGGTGCGCGCGATGAACGTCCGAATCGATTCCTTAGCGAGCACGTCGAGTCCGATCGTCGGTTCGTCGAGAAACACGATGCGCGGATCGTGCAGCATCGCGGCCGCAAAGTCGCCGCGCATGCGCTGGCCGAGCGAGAGTTGGCGCACGGGCGTGTTACGGAAGTCACCCATTTCGAGCAGCTCGGTGAAGTCGGCGAGGTTCTTCTTGTAACGGTCGGCGGGAATCGAATAGATCGCGCGCAACAGTTCGAAGGACTCGATCAGCGGCAGATCCCAGTACAGCTGGCTGCGCTGACCGAACACGACGCCGATGTTGCGCGCGTTGCGCTTGCGCTCTTGGTAGGGCACGAGCCCGGCAACCGAAACATAGCCCGAGGTCG
>Ga0302326_10008794_pt1 | contig 22205 bp, 20 predicted proteins | sample Palsa_T0_3_FD_202264 | JGI IMG/M metagenome (GOLD analysis project Ga0302326, IMG submission 202264) | Peat permafrost microbial communities from Stordalen Mire near Abisko, Sweden - Palsa_T0_3 | ecosystem: Environmental > Terrestrial > Soil > Palsa > Peat permafrost | place: Sweden: Abisko... | reverse complement strand
GGGCGGGCTCAGTGCTTCGACGCCGGTGGTGGTGTTCGCCCACATTCCGCTGTGGATGGTCTACGAGAAGTGGGGCTGGGGCACGCAAGATGGGGCGACCGCGCTGAGTTATACGAAGCGTTTTGGGTCGGTCACGGTCTTGAACGGCCACATTCATCAGATAGTGCAGAAGGTTGAGGGCAATGTCAGCTTTCACACGGCCATGTCCACGGCATTCCCGCAGCCTGCACCGGGCACTGCGCCGGGTCCGGGTCCCATGGCCGTTCCCGCCGGCAGGCTGGAGAGCGTGCTGGGGGTGACCAATGTCAAGGTTGTTCGCGGACACAATCACCTTGCTGTGGTCGACTCCTCGCTGGCGGAGACGGTGTGAAGCGTGCTTGGATCGTGGCCCTGCTGACCGTAGCCTCGGTGACGGGGTTGGGGTATGTGCATCCGTTTGGCAATCCGCGTGTCGAGGCCGCGAGAGGACTCGATACGCTGCTTCAGGGCGCCAACCTGCCGCCGGATGCAAAGACGGTGTTGGTAACTAAATGCGCGGATTGCCACTCGAGCGAGACGCGGTGGCCAGTCTACGCCCGCGTTGCTCCGGGATCCTGGCTGATAGAACGGGACATTGTCGAGGCGCGCAAGCATATGGACCTCTCGCGTTGGGAGCTGTTATCGATGGAGCAGCAGCAAGTGCTCTTGGCCAAGATTAGCCATGAGGCCAAGAGTGGAGATATGCCGCCCCTTCAGTACGTGGCACTGCACTGGGGAGCGAAGCTTTCTCAGGCAGATGTACACACCCTTTCGATGTTGGGTAAAAATGCAGGCGACAGCGAGACAACGTTGGCTGGGGCTGGTGATGCTGCGCGGGGCAAACTCGTATTTGAGAAACGCTGCACGGGTTGCCACGCGATGGAATTCAACGGGGAGGGACCCAGGCTCGCCGGAGTGTACGGAAGAAAGGCTGGGAGCATCCCGGGTTTTGACTACTCCCAGGGATTGAAGAATTCGGGGCTGACCTGGAACGATGCGACCCTGGAGAAGTGGTTAAGCGGTCCGGATTCGGTAGTACCCGATGCCAAGATGGATTTTTATGTACCCAAGGCTGGAGAGCGGCGGGATCTCATTGCCTATTTCAAGCGCTGAACGACGGGGTAGCATAGCCTGCGGAAAAACCCTCTGGACTAAGGCACGGCCTTCAGCCGTGCCGCACCTGTGGTGGGGGTGATTAGGGCTTTTATAGTCTGCGTACGAACCCGATTTCAAAACTCAGGTTGCCTGGTGGGGCCGGCTGTGATGGCCGCTCAACCGGGTAAGCCAACGCGGTGCGCAAGGTTTTGGAAGCGCGGGTCGGAGCGCAGGGGGTCGAAGCCCGGCCGTATCAGCACGCCGGGGTTAAATCGTTCTGCGTAGCCTTTTTCGAGCCAATTCATCGCTTCATCCCTGTCCCCGAGCGACACATAGATCACGGCAATCTCCGAAGCATGCGAATAACCGGGGGTTGAACTCGCCTTCAGGTCGCTCAGCAGCTTGATTGCTTCGCTCCTGTGGCCGGATAGAGCATAGGCGCGAGCAAGATTAGCGATGCAGGTCGGGCTCTCCGCAGAAAGCTGGACCGCTTTTTGCAGCTCTACGACCGCTTCCTTGTACAGGTGTTGTTGCAGATACGCCTGGCCGAGTTGATTATGGGCCATAGCAAAATTAGGGTCCATCTCGATCGTCTTGCGGCTCTGTCGCATGGATTCGTCATAAGAGTGTGCAAGGACGAGGAGCTCTGCCAAATCGGCATTAATAATAAGAGATAACGGATCCAGACTCTCCGCCTTTCTCATTTCCGCAAGCGCTTCGTCATACCGGCCCAATAGACCCAGGTGCCAGGCATACCAATGGTGAGCGGTTGCGTAACCTGGGTTTAGTTCAATGGCCCGCCGGAACTCCTTTCCGCCAGAATCCAAATCCCAGTCAAAACCGTCCAGCACGAATGCGAGCGAGTTGTGGGCTTCTCCGAGCGCGCTATCCAACTCCACAGCCCTGAGCGCCGCGGCCTTCGCTTTAGGGTAGGCCTGCTTGGGGGTCATTACGGCATACTGCCAGTCTCCCAGCAAAGCATATGTGTCGGCTAAGCCGGAATAAGCCTGGGCATAGTTCGGGTCTTCTTCGCTCGCCTGGTTGAAATAAGCCAGGGCAACCCTCAAACCATCTGCCGTTCGCTTGTTCCAGAAATACCGGCCTTTGAGATAAGACTCGTATGCCTCTGGATTAACAACCCTCACGCTTTTCAGCGCAGCTTGCTCCCGTGGTGTTACATTAATCTGAATTTGCTCTGCAATGGCTCTTGCCACACGGTCCTGCAGTTCCAAGGTATTTCGCAACTCACCCTCATAGCTTTGCGACCATAAGTGCTTGTCCGTAGCGGCATCGATCAACTGCGCCGTGATGCGGACCTGATCGCCGGCACGGAGCACGGTGCCTTCTACCACGGCGTCCACGTTCAGCTCACGAGCGATCTGCGGCAGAGGCTTGCGCGCTCCTTTATAGACCATCACGGAGGTGCGGGAGATCACCCGTAATGCGCTGATCTGCGCCAGGTCGGTGATCAACTCGTCCGTCATTCCGTCCGAGAAGTAATCCTGTGAAGCATCGCCAGAGAGATTTTCTAACGGAAGCACCGCCAGAGACCTGATGGCTTGCTCATGGCCGCGCGAACGAAAGAGCAAGAGGGAAAGAATCGCCAAACTCAGTACGAGCGCCAGCGCCATGATGACGTGACCCGTTGGCCACAGCCGGCGTTGCGGTGCAACGGCCAATCCTGGGCTTTCGAGCTGAGGCCCGGGCTCGGTCACGGGTGGAACCGTCAACCCGTTGCCTTGGAACTGGTGCACAGGCTCCGTCTCCGGCGAGTCTGCGGACGCAGAATCTGGCCTTCGTATGCGGCCGTCCGCGTCGACAAACGACACGTCGGCTATGAAACGATAGCCGCGTTTTGGAATGGTCTCTATATATCGCGGATTCTCAGCCGCGTCCCCTAACGCGCTCCGGAGCTTCGCGATGGCAATGTTGACAGCCTGGTCGAAATCACCAAAATTTTCGTTGGGCCAAACTCGACTGCGTAGTTCCTCCCTGGTAACCACTTCCCCTGGACGTTCCAGCAAGACCCCCAGCAGTTTCAGCGGCTGCTGCTGGACTCTGATTCTCACCCCCGCTTTGCGCACCTCGCCCGACTGGAGAGAAACCTCAAAGGTTCCGAATCGTACGACGAATGCCTGCCGCAATGGTTCCATATTTGCGCTTCGCACGGAAGTCTAGCACTCTTGCCCGGGCAAGAGTCTCGTGAATATGGGAGGAAAATCCCCATCGCCACCCGCGCACGCGCCAGCTCGCAGGCCCAGGCCAAGGATATGTGCAGGGCTAACTCCTTGGCGATTATGTACTTGGCAGGCAATGAAGCGGTTATGAGGAGAAAAGCCTGGGTGAATGGATGGCTGATGACCTGACGCGCACTGTTGGAGTGCGGGTCTGGCAGTTGGAGACCGGCCTCACGATTGGGGGCAGGCAAATGAGACGTCTTGGATTTAGCCCACGCGGGAGGGTCCATTCTGGGCCTTCATCCTCACAGGAAGATAGATCGTTGGCCGGGTTTGAAGAGTTGGCCATGCCCCTGTTCGATTCCCTCTACAACTTCGCGCGCTGGCTGGCTCCGAACGAGAACGATGCCGAGGATCTCGTACAAGAGACTTATTTAAAGGCTTTACGGAGTTACGCATCGTTTGAGCGTGGCACCAATTTCCGGGCATGGATATTCCGAATCCTGAAGAACACGTTTCTAGGTTCGTGTTCAAAACTCGAGCGGCGCATGACCCTTGCGATGGACCCGGAGGAGGATTTGCCCGCAACTTCCGCCACTCCTGAGTCGCTGCTGATCGGGCTCTCCGACATCGATGCAGTTCGGTGCGCAATCGAGCAGCTGCCAGTCATCTTTCGCGAAGTCATTTTGCTGTGTGACGTTGAAGAGGCCTCTTACCGGGAGATTGCGGGAATATTGTCGATCCCCATCGGAACCGTTATGTCACGGCTGGCCAGAGCCCGGAAGATGGTTCGCGAGTCACTCCGCAGTACTCCCACTGCACCATTATCGGGAGACTTCTCTCGTCCGGACCTCACTTCAAGAAACGGAATATTGCCCACCCTGGGACACTCTGGATTTACATAATCACCAGGGCCGGAGTTAAGGACCTAGGGTCGCGGATGAGTACGCAGTCACGCACCGATCGCCGTTAAATGACTGAACAAATAGGCCTTTGGCTGCAAACGTACACATACTTCTGTTCTTGGTCAATAAGTATGGCGCTTAGTGTTAACACACCCTAATGCATTGATTTTCCAAGGCAGCTTCACAATTATTAAGACGTGGATATAGCGCTACCGCGAAGTAGGCTCATCAGCTGGGCGCCACCCCTCCCCGGGTGGGGAGGGACGAACGGTTATGCAGCAAGTCTTCGATAAAGAAAGAGCGACCAACGATCTACCTGCTACCGCCACTCCCTGAAACAGAGACGGTGTCGTGTGGTTTTAGGCCGGCCTCCAGGATGACCGAACGGGATACAGAGAAGTTATAAACATAATCTTCGGTCTGAATCGCGCTGAGGAAGTTCTGGCCTCCAACCTTACGGAAACTCGCCTTGGGCCTGCCGGCGGAAGCGCCCTCCATCTCGATAGGGCGCGCAAACACACTGATACCATTGTCATAGCTAGTAAGCATCAGTGTGTCGAATGGTTGCTGCGAGAAACGCTTTACCGTATATCTGCCTGCGGGGAGTGTCTTTCCACCGACCACAAACTCGAAGGGTAGTGTTACAACGATCTCGGCCTGAAGCTCCGCGTTGGCAGTCACACCCAACCCAAGCAGGAGCGCGACGGCGACTAGAATTCTTGCATGCTTCTTCATAACTTCTCCTATTAACATTTGAGTTCTCGTTGCTGATCCGGGCGGCACTCGAGCTTTGATCCCGCAAGAGTGGCGCGTAACATCCGTTTCACCAATCATTCTCAGAACGTTGCACTGTTCCGCACCTATGAGAACTAAGCTGGACGGTATTTATTCCGATGTGCTGGGTCCAGGGACGAAGGAGCGGATCAACTCTGGGCAGCGGTATATCTCAATATCTGAGGTGCTCCGCAGGTGTAGTCGCGTGGAGGAGGGTGGTGGGTACGAAGTCGTGCGCGGGAGAAAAATTCTTTGCGAAGCAGCGCCCGTTCGTCATTTCGCCGGTAATCCTGCACCGCTAAGCGTGGACGCCTTTGTGACCTTCAGACCTGCTCCGCTCCGATTCTCAAAATCCTATGCCTACTCGACAACTACTTTGCCGGTCATATTCGGATGAATCGAACAGGAGTACGAGTAGGTGCCGGGCTTTCCGGCCTTGAACGTGAACTTCTCGCCGGTACCGAGCACTTTGGACTTAAAGGTTTGGCCGTCGCTGACCACGGTATGAGGGATGTCATCACCGTTCGTCCAGGTGATCTGCGTCCCCACCTTCACCTTAAGTGCCGACGGCGAGAAGCTGAAGTTATCGATCCTGACCTCGGCTTTTCCCGCAGTGGCCGGTGCGGCAGCCACTCCCGGTGGGACCGCCTGAAAACTAATCAAAGCTGTCATCACTGAGGAGGCTAAACAAAACAACCAGTCAGTCCTTCTCCGGCTAGTCTTATTGCTCATCCTCATCCTGATCATTTCTGCTCCCCCAGTTTTCATTTGTGCGAACCTTCACTCCTCGTCTCAGTGTGCAGAACTTGCGGGCTGCAGTTTTATTCCAACCGATTTCTCCACTGGCCAACTATTTTCAGAGCGGCGCGAATAAAACGCGTGCCGGGAAGTTTACTGCTATGTGGGGGCGAGCTCGCGGGTGACCCGTGGTTTGGAATGGCTCGTCGGAACGAATAACGCGCGTGCGGCGTTTATAGACGCCTCGGAGTATGGTAATGGAGAGCATAGGTTGTATCCAAGATTGTTCCCTGGTTCGCAAGGCGCAAGGCGGCAACCAAGCCGCTTTCGAGCAATTGGTACATACCTACGATCAAGCGGTTTTACGGCTCGCTTTGCGGATCACAGGGTCGGCAAGCGACGCTCAGGACATCCATCAAGAGGCGTTTCTAAAAGTTTACAAGAAGCTGGACGGCTTCCGGTTCGAGTGCTCCTTCTCTACCTGGATCTACCGCATTGTCACCAACGTCTGCCTGGATCACCTGCGGAGGAATCGAGCCCGCAAAAAGAATAGCGGGTTAGAGGTCAACGACGACGAGTTGCTGAACCAACTGTCAGACGACAGACCAGGCAATAACCCCGAGCAACAACTATTAGACCAGGAGTTGAGCGCGCAAATCTTACGGGCTCTGCGAAGACTTACCCCGCGCGAGCGCATGGTTTTTGACTTGAGGCATTTCCAGGGTCTTAAGCTGCGAAGTGTGAGCGAGATTCTCAATGCCTCGGAAGGGTCGGTCAAGATGACTTTCTTCCGGGCCACGCGAAAGTTGCGGTTCCAACTCGGCAAATACGCGAAGAACCACAGGCCTTCGATGAAGCAGTCTGATGACGGTGTGAATCAACTGCAGAGAATGAACAGAGTGGTGTTAATGAATGAAGCCGAGAGCTCAGAGAAAGCGCTCGGTTTGCAGCCATAGAGGATTCCCCACCGCTTCCGAGGTGAGGGTCTAACTGCCACCACCGACGCAAAGAATCGGGCAATCGTGACATTTGACAATCTCGCCTGGAGGTATGACGACCTTTTTTCGTGTTCACGGATCGGTACCCAGCGCGGAGCCGTATGGGAAGTGCTTGCTGACACCTTTCTACCCGGCGATGCAATCCTGGTGCTCAATTGCAGAACTAGGGAAGACGCGATCTTTCTTGCAATGTTGGACGTTTCCGTGGTCGCCTGTGATGCCGCGGATGGAATGATCCACGCGGGCCGGAATCACGGCGCATTGTTCGACGGAGCATTGGCGAACTTTTCCGGGCTGAACGCTATTGCGGGCCTCAATCAGACTGCTCGCGACCTGCCAACCCTGGTTACCATGGGCGCTCCCATCATCGTTTGCCTTTCCAGTCGGTTCTGTTTCTCAGAAACGCTTTGGTTTCTCCTCCATGGCAAATTTCGCAAGGCGTTCCGCAGATCCTCTGGGATCGCTACCGTGAGAGTAGGCGAGCGCACCGTAAAAATCCATTACCCGGCCTTGAGGGAAGTGAGGAAGTTGTTTTCACCATCTTTTGTCATGCGGTCCTGCACGGGGATCGGTATAGTGGTTCCGCCATCGTATCTGGAACCGGTGTTCCGCAAACATCCCCGAGTCCTCGGCCTACTGTGCCGAATCGACAGGGGCATTTCCCACCTGCCCTTATTCCGGACGATCGGGGATCACATGCTCCTTTGCTTTGAGCGGGTGGAGGGGTGATGCAGTCAAGAGCAATTCAATGGGAGCTTGGTCTCAGCATTTTTCTTTGCGGTGGGAATAATCTCTGCGCAAACCAGTTTGGATACGTAGAGGACTTCTTACCTCAAGCCATGTTCCGTCACCGTCTTGGGGATTTGACGTCATCGGGTCAGCCAGCTTACGTCTCGCACGCGCGTAGGCGACTCGTGTCTTTTGGAGGAACGCTCATGCTCATGCCCCCACGGAGGAAGGTTCTCCTCTTTTCTTGTCTATTCGCAGCATTGACTGCGTTGGGTACCGGAGTGGTTGGAATCGCAGCGAACTCAGCAACTGAAGCGCCAGCCGGATTTAACACACCCAGCTTTAACGGCGCTGCAAGCATCAACAACGGACTCGTGGAACCACCCGGAGACACGTTCGCTCGGGATCAGGAGGTCTATGAAGAAAACGAAACGGTCGCGGATGGACTTGGACCTGTATACAACGCAACTTCCTGCGTCAATTGCCATCAGAATCCGAATAGCGGAGCAGCCAGCCAGATCACAGAACTCCGGGTGGGGCACAACGATGCAAATGGGAATTTCGTAAACCCGACAATTCTTATCAACGACGGGAAGGACACGATTACCGGCCGGTCCATCGTCAATGATCGCGCTATCGGCCCGCAAGCCCAGGAGCACATACCTGCGACGGAAAACATCCGCACATTACGCGCTGCCCTCAACACCCTGGGGGATGGATTTGTGGAAGCTATTGACGACAGCACTCTGATCGCAATCGCGGCAGAACAACCGCAGTTGACTGGAGGTAGAGTTCACGGGGAAGTTGTGATGGCTCCGATTTTTGAGGCGCCTGGACAGACCCGAGTCGGACGCTTCGGCTGGAAGGACCAGCACAGCAGCTTGCTCTCCTTTATTGCCGATGCCTATCTCAATGAGATGGGGATCACCAACCGGTTGCGTCCCACTGAGGTTACTCAAGTTCTTAACACCACGACGGGCATTAACGATCAACCGGATGAACTCGGCTTGGCGGACATCGATCACTTTGCTCAGTTTGTGCGGGGAACGATGGTCCCGCCGCGCGACACCGCGCTGGCTGCGACCCCCGCAGCTTTGGCAGGGCAACGACTCTTTGGGCAGGTTGGTTGTAACGCCTGCCACATGGAAGCCATTACCACGGCTCCGGCAGGGACGGTTATCGATGGTGGCATGTTTACGGTTCCAGAAGCTCTGGGCGACAAAGTCATTCATCCCTTTAGCGACTACTTGTTGCATGACATCGGAACTGGAGATGGGATCGTCCAGGTTGGGCCGCAGGACACTGCGAACAAATTAAGGACTGCGCCACTCTGGGGGTTACGTATGAAGGCCCGCTTCATGCATGACCTGGGATCGCTGTCTCTTGAAAATGCTATTGCCCGTCACGATGGTGAAGCACACGACGCCGCTGAAAGCTTTAGAGGCTTGAGCCCCGCGGAGAGGGAGGCGTTGATCACCTTCTTGAAAACGCTCTGAGGCGGTTTGGAAAACTGGACTGGGCTTTCCACCACCGCCGAGCGACAACGCTGTGCCGCGTAAGAATGCAGGTCTAACCATGAAAGGCGCGCGCGAGCGCGCCTTTCGTTCGTGCAACTGATGCAAGCTTCGGCGGACCCGCGCTCCGCAATACAGACGAGTTTCCAGGGCGTCGTGGACGACCTCCTCCGGGGATGCTCCCCTCTTTCCGCAGCAGCTTTCTTGACCTTCTCAAGCTAAACTCCTATTGTTTCTGAGCCGTCTCAATGGGGAGGCAGGAGGCTCCATGCCCGCATCGTATCGCCCCTACACGCGTTTCGTTCGTCAATCCCTTCTGCTTGCCGCCTCGCTGAATGGCGTTTTCCTGGCCCTGCCGGCCGCGCTCAACGCTCAGTCCGTGCCGCCGGCGCTGGAGTCTCCCGCTCAGGGACCGTCTCAGACCGGTCCCAACGGCGAGAAGCTCCCTGGTATGCCTAAGTTTCATAACCCCGCGCCGTATGACATTGACGAGCATACGGGCTACAAGCAAATCTTCGACGGCAAGACTTTCACCGGATGGGACGCCGACCCGAGCATCTGGCGCATCGAAGACGGCGTCATGGTGGGAGAAACGCTCGACGGCAAACCGAAGGGCAACAACTACATCGTTTATCGCGGCGACAAAACACGTGACTTCGACCTCAAGCTGCAAATGAAAATCGAAAAAGGCGGTGGCGGCGGCATCCAATACCGCAGCGCCACCGGCGTGCCGTGGTCACGACCGCAGCCCAACGGACAGCCGCCGTACGACCTCAAGTTTATGATGACCGGCCCGCAGGCGGACTTCTGGTTCCCGGTCACTGCGCGCACCGCGTCGTACACAGGCCAGTGGTACTCGGAAAACACGATGCAGGGCATCCTCGCATATCGCGGCCAGGTAACGCAGGCGCTGCCCGGCCAGACCAATCGCCTGGTTGCCAATATCGGTGATATACGAGCGCTCGGTGGCTATGTGAATGACAACGATTGGAACGACTACGAGGTCATCGCGCGCGGCGGCGTAATGATGCATATCATGAATGGCCAGCTGATGGCTGTCTTCATCGACGACACGAAAGACTCCGTCAATAACCAACCGGGACTCATCGGCTTCGAAATCGAAAGCCAGCCGTGCAAGATCTCGGTGCGCGATATCTGGCTGCGAAGTTTCGATTGATCTACCCGACACCTCGATTGGTGTCGAGAAGAACCGGCACATGGTCGCACCGCACTCAGGTTACTTGGAGATCAGCAGAAGCAACGACTGGCCGCACTGGGCGTAAGGAGTGCCCGCGCCACCGATCGACGCTTCGTTGCCGGGAGTGACAAAGGTGTTGGGACCGTCGTTCCAGTTGCAAGTGTCTGTAACTCGGTACCAGTTCGTGCCGGTGGGCGGCGTAGGCAGGGTGAAGGGGATGCTGCCCGACCACCCGTTATATGCGATATAGATCGAGTTTGGGTCGCCGAAGGAAGAACCATTGATCGTGTAGGCAATCGCGTAGTTGTTGGTATTGCTCCAATAGCTGCTGCTGGCAACCGCCCCGCTGGGGTCGTACCATACGACCTGGTCGGAGGTATACCAAGTGACTGGGCGTAGCGCCGGATGCGCCAAGCGGAAGGCGATGATCCGCTGCGCGAAGTTGAAGAAATTCGATTGATCGGTGCTCCAGCTATAGTTCAGCCAGTTCGCGGTCGAGTCCAGGTTATAAGCGTTGCTATTGCATTGTAGCGTCCGCAAATACTCGTCGCCTCCCACCATAAAGGGCGTTCCGGCCGATAACATTTCGAAGGCCATGCCCGTGCGTGCGGCGCGGCGTTGATCTACCGCCGCTCCTCCCTGGTTCCAACTATAGTTCGAGCTCGGTCCACCACTGGTCGGGCCGTATGGCCAAGCCTGGTTATTATTGGGGCCATTGCAGTAGTAGACGTCATCCAGCGTAAAGCCATCATGCTCATCAATGAGATTCGTTGAGTTCCACGGCGAACGGCCGCTGGGCTGGAACAGCGTCGACGAGCCGGTGAAATTCTGCGCATCCTGACCGATGGAGATCGTCATATTGCCAAGTTCATTCTGTGCCTCCCGCATGGTGTCTCGAAAGGTGCCGTTCCATTCTGACCAACCGTTCGGGAACCCGCCCTGCTCATCGGAATTGTTAGTTGCCGCCCAAGGTTCGGCAAAGAGGTCAAGCCCGCTGCCCCCCGCCGCCGGACGAACTGTGAACTCCGCCAGGATACGTTGGATCGCAACATTCGGATCGGACGGCGCGAAGTTGAATCCGTTGTTGGGACAATTTGACCCGGTGGCATCAGAGTTTCCGTTTAAGCAGTTGTTGGCCAGCACAGGGGCGAGATCGAAACGGAAACCATCAACGCCCATGGTATTAGCCCAATAGGCAAGTGAATCGACAATCAAGTTTTGAGCGACCGGATTATAGGTGTTGTAGTTGGCTCCGGTTGAGGTGTTGTCATCGAAATACTGATTGCCTCCACTCAGTTCGTAATAGGTTACGTTGTCCAGACCGCGCCAGGACTCGATGGTTGCGGTGGTTGGGTCGGTTGGGGTCCAAAGGCCGCCTTCGGCGGTATGGTTATAAACCACATCGATATACACCTTGATACCGAGTTTGTGAAACGCCGCCACCATCGTCTGGAACTCCGCCGTCGGTCCGCCCGGCGCCTTGTTGTAGGCATAGCGACGATCCGGAGCGAAGTAGTCTTCAGTCATGTAACCCCAGTAGTTCTGCTCTGCGTCCGAGTTGGGAACCACATCGTTTTCGTCATTCTGCGTTTCCTGGACGGGCTGGAACTCTACAGCAGTGATACCGAGACTTGCGAGGTAGCTTGCCTTCAGTCCCGCGCCGTAATAGGTGCCCTGGTATTGTGTCGGAGTGTTCGGATCCTGCTTGGTAAGCCCACGAACGTTCACTTCATAGATGACATCATCTTTTTGTGCGCGCGTGGGTTTGGTCCCGGTGCTTTGCCCGCTGGCCGTCAAAACGAGCCCCTTCGAAGCGTAAGGTCCGCTGTCGATTAACCGGTAAGCTGACCCGGATGCGAAAATGATGCCAAGTTGATTCGACGCATTGAGCGGGTCCTGGCTGATTTCCAGCGCGTAGGGGTCGAGCAGTAGCTTATTTGGATTGAAGCGGTTGCCGTTGGCATCGACATCTGAGATAAAGCCCGCCGAAGACCCTTTCGCCCAACTCGCATTGTAGGGCCAGTTCGGGCCCCAGGCGCGGTAGCCATAATAGACCGTTCCTGTAATGCCCGCGCCCTGGATGGCAGAAACCGGAACCGTCACCGCCCAGACATTATTGCTGGCCGGGCTTAGAACATACGTCGCGGACTCTTGCACGCCGTAGCCCCCCGGATAGAGGTACAGCACGATGCGAGTGGCCTGGGAAGAATAGACCCGGAAGGTGATATTGGTGTTTTGGCTATCGTAACTTGCACCAAGATTGTTGCTATTGATCAATGCATGAGCAGCCTTCATCGTGCCGGCGGCAAGGCTGGCGCATAGCAGAACGGCAGCAAAGGTCTTGGGGTATCTCATACTTGTCTCCCTCCACTCTGTTTTTCAGTAGGTCGGGTTCGAACCATGAGCGTTGGCGTTCGACGGGTCTGGTGTTGAGTGTCATAACCTGATAGTGATCGACTGACTTGTTTAGTTACATTGCTGCCGTCGCGAACCGTCCCAGCACTTGGAGCGCCCACTTACGCTCGAGTGCGGCAACAGCTTACTCATCTGCCGTGCGGCCTTCAGAGTCTGCGTGAGAATCGCAAGAGCAGCAGGTCCCTTTAATCGCTAAGGCCCGGGAGGGCCCACCGCTTAACCTCAGCCCAGCCCGGGAGGGGCGGGGATATCAATACCGATGAGGATCCCGCCCGCAGGGCGTACCGTAGGAGCGCCGTAGGCGCGGCACCCACACATCTAGTCCAGTCCCGTAGAGCCTGCCCTGAGCTTGTCGAAGGGGACGGCTGAGAATGCCCCAGGACGTTAGTCCTGGGTGAAACTGAGCGCACGCGAATGCTGAGGCGATCCTCAAAACCCAACCCGATTCTCCTTGAAACCCACACGGTTCCATACATCAAGGATTACCTGGACACCAAACCCAATTTGTTCGCTAATTTGGACAGCACCCGGCGTTTCCTATGACCCTTTGTCTGGTGCCTGCTATGGTTTGAGTACGTCGCGCTGGTCCACCCAGCCACCTCGAAAGAAACGGTGGCGCACCATCTCTTGGCCAAGCAGGAAAATGATGGCTATCAAGAGGACTAACAAAAGGAACTTTATAATACCCAGCCAGGGTGACTGTCGCGCCGCAGGCTCCGTCGAGTTCGACATAAGTGCCACCGTCAACTGCGTCTCCCACCCGCCGATAACAAGGATCGGGCAAGGCGGAGTTTTGCTGCCCTAAGCTTCCCACCAACAGCAGAAGCCGGCAACATTTTTTTTGCGCGTCTAGGCGGCGCTTGCCAGCCAACTTTTCATCGTGCTCGCGTCCACCAGGCCGGCTTGCTGGAACTGAAGGGTACCGCGAGCGAATACGGCAAAGTTCGGAATACCGCGGACGTTGTATCGTGAGGCAAGTTCCGGGAACCGCTCCGTGTCGACCTTGAGTACGACGGCTCGGCCAGCAAGGTCTCGCGCGACTTGTGCAACATGCGGCGCTGCCATCTGGCAAGGACCACACCAGGACGCCCAGAAATCCACGAAGACAGGCACTTTGCTGTCGCGAACAATTTCGTCGAACTCCTCGGGGTTGACCTCAACAGGCTCAGCCATCGCGGATAACGGTGCTTTGCAGGCACCGCATTTTCCTGTGTCGGCAAGGTGTTTCGCCGGAACTCGATTCGGCTTCCCGCAAGATGGGCAATTTCGGATGATGGCCATAGCGAACTCCTTTATTGAATCGCCGCGTCAACAGTATCTCGCAGGCGACGCAGTCACGACAACCGCGGACGCCAGCATTCAGAACGCCTGCCATGCAGCTTACGGTCGCTTTTTGGACCGTCCGCCCGGTTTGGATTTGGGTGCTTTCCGTGTCCTTTGCATTCCTTCGGCAATGCTAAGCAACGCCTCGGTGAGGTCTCGAGCCGATAGAGCGTGCTCCGGGTCAATCAGCCATTGCATGATCAGACCGGACAACAGCACATGATGAAATTTTCCGATCGTCTGTACTGTTCGCTCGCTGAGGGCGCTCTTCTCCTTATTCAGAAACAGCGATGCCAATTCTGAACGGGCCACCTGGAGATTATCTCCCAGAGCACCACGGATCTCCGGCATTCGTGGCATCTGGGAAAAGAGCTCCATGTTTGCCACCCATAAAGAGCGATGGGTTGCAAAAGTCTCGATCAGACGGGCCCAGGTGGACTCAAAGCGCTCCTTGGGACTGGCATCGGTGGGAACACCCTCGTTTAACAGGCGGCGAAAATCTTTGTCCCAGTCGCCAAAGGCAAGTAATAGCGCCTCGGTCAGCAATGCTTCCTTGGAACTGAAGTGATACCCGATGGCAGCCAGGCTGACACCGGCCGCTGAGGCGATGTCGCGGGCGGTGGTCCGCGCATAGCCCTTCTCCAGCAAGCAGCGCTTGGCTCCGAGCAACAAGGCCTCTCGATTTCCCATGAATACAGTTTATTTCAAAAATTGCACACATGTCTCATACGTAAGTATAGTACAAACGTATGAGACGTTTGTACTATTTTCGGCTCAGATATGCATTGGCAAAGGAAAGGGAGGCATGAAAAACAAGACCATACTCATCTCCGGAGCGAGTGTTGCGGGACCGGCACTGGCCTACTGGCTAAGCCGATACGGCTTTAATCCCACTGTGGTGGAGCGTGCTCCAGCGGTGCGGCCGGGCGGCTACGCGGTCGATTTTCGTGGCGCTTCTATGACAGCGCTGGAGCGAATGGGCATTGTCGATGAGATACGAAAGCTTGAGACGCGAACAGGCGCAATTACGATCGTGGACAAGACAAACAGGAAGATCGCGAGTATGCCGGATGGTTTCACAAGCGGCGAACTCGAGATCATGCGTGGTGATCTGGCTGGAATCCTTTATGCGGCCACTCGCTGTAACGCAGAATACATATTCGATGACTCGATCCTTGGCATCACTCAAGACGAAGATGGTGTCGAAGTAACCTTCAGTCAAAGCGGGCCACGACGATTCGACCTGGTAGTGGGAGCAGACGGGCTGCACTCGAATGTGAGAGCACTCGCATTTGGCGAAGAGTCAAGGTTTATTCATCATCTCGGTTACTACATTGCTATCTTCACTACCCCCAATTTCATGAATCTTGATCATAGCGGCCTCTACTACGGCACTCTCGGGAAGAAAGTGGGCATCTTCAGCGCCAGAGAGAACACGGAGGCGAAGGCATCCTTTTTCTTTGCCTCTCCGCCGTTGCAGTATGATCGCCGCGATGTCACCGGCCAGCGGCAGATTCTGCGGGAGAAATTCGCTGATGACCAGTGGCAGATACCCCGCCTTCTGCAGATGATGGACAACGCCCCGGACTTCTATTTCGACTCCATCAGTCAGATCAGGATGGAGCGATGGTCGGCAGGGCGCTCTGTTCTGCTTGGGGATGCTGGGTACTGCGCCTCTCCGTTGTCCGGAATGGGCACGAGCATGGCCGTGGTCGGCGCCTACATTCTCGCCGGCGAACTGAAGGCGGCGAACGGCAACTATACCATCGCTTTCGCCCGCTACGAAAACCTAATGCGAGACTTCGTGACGCAATGCCAGAAGCTTGCTGAAGGTGCGGACTGGTTCGTTCCACGCACTCGTTTCAGACTATGGTTTAGCCAACAGATGTGGAAGGTCCTCCCATACACGCCATGGAAGAACATGATGATCGAAGTTCCCTTAAGAATAGGAAACTCGATCACCCTCAAAGACTACTGATGGAAGGTGCATGCTTAGAAGTGCTTACGCTCTGCGAGGCCGTGCAACTCGAGAGCACCATGCTTCCAGATGGTCGCGGTCAGGGTCGTAAAAGTTGAATTGATCGAAGATCCGACGACGAGGCTCTCAGGGATCATCTCGGAGTGAAACTGACCCCGCCGAAGGCGTTGGTGGATATCCCGATAGTGGGCCATGTGAGCGCGCCAAAGGAGAACTAGGTGCTGGTTGATAGTCACCGCATTAGCTGACTGAGAATCAAACCCTCTCGCGAAACTACCGCACTCCTTGACATTCGACAGGAGGAGAGCAATCATGTTGTCGCATATCGAGGGGAAGAAATGCCGACGCCAACGGACCTGCTGCAGGGGACGCTCGATTTGCTCATTCTTCAAACGCTCGCTCTGGAGCCGATGCATGGCTGGGGAGTAGCCCAGCGTATTCAGCAGGTGTCGAGAGATGTGCTCCAAATTGGACAGGGTTCACTCTACCCAGCGTTGTACCGACTGGAATACAAGGGATGGATCCGGTCAGACTGGGGGAATTCGGAAAACAATCGACGGGCGAAGTTCTATCGGTTGACGGCTGCGGGCAGAAAACGATTGGAGACGGAACTCGAAACCTGGGATCGGTTGTCGGCTGCGATTGCACTTGTATTGGGCCGCGTTGCGGAGGTGTGATCATGATTACTGAGTTCCTGACCCGCCTTCGCTTTCTGATTCTTCGCAAAAAGCCGAGCGAATTCGACGATGAAATACGGTTTCACTTGGAGCAGGCGATTGCGGCAAAAGAGGAAGCAGGGCTATCTTCTTCGGAAGCACGCCGGCAGGCTTTGATCGAGTTTGGCGGGATAGTTCGTACTCGGGAACAATGCGACGAGCAGCGCCCTGGTTGGTGGATGGATATTTTCGCTCGCGATGTGCGTTACGGTTTGCGGATGCTGCGCAAGTCTCCGGGCTTTACAACGGTCGTGGTGTTGATGCTGGCCCTCGGTATCGGCGCGAATACAGCGGTATTCAGCGTAATGAACGCGGTACTGATGCAGTTGCTGCCGGTCGGACGGCCCCAAGGACTCTACTACGTCCGCATGGCCAATGGACAATCGAATCCGCCGGGCGCCAGTGACACGGGAGACGCGCATACGTCGTTTTCCGAAGTGACGTTTGAGGCTCTCCGGCAGCGGAGCGAGATCTTCGAGGACCTGATCGCGTATGTGCCGCTCAGCTTCAATGGCAGTGTCGCCGTGCGTCATTCAGAACTTCCCGAAGAGGCGGCAGGTGAAGAGGTCAGTGGCAACTTCTTCTCCGGCCTCAGCGCACGGATCGAGGTAGGACGGGGATTCACCCTGGACGATGAAAAGAGCCATGCGCCGGTTGTTGTCCTCAGTTATGACTATTGGGCCAGAAGCTTCGCTCGCGACCCGGACATACTCGGCAAAACGGTCCACATCAAAGGCGTTCCTTTCACTGTCGTAGGTGTCACGGCTCGCGGCTTCAACGGCATTGAGCCGGCGGTTGCGACTGACTTCTGGATTCCGTTGCAGAAGCGTGCCGAACTGAACGCCTGGGGCTTACCGGACGATTCCCTCTACGGGTCTCAAAGGTGGTGGAGCTTGCGGATGATGGCTCGCCTGCGTTCGGGGATTGCGCCGATGCGCGCACAGCGAGAGCTGTCCGGGACCTTTGCCGCGGTGGTCAAGCAGACGATCGGCGACGTCGATCCTAAAGAATGGAAACCGCTGCTCGACTTCGCGCCGGCACGGGGCATTGGCGGATACAACGAGGAATATCGCACGCCGGTAGAAATTCTGATGGGTTTGGTGGCATTGGTGTTGCTGATCGCCTGCACCAATGTAGTAATGATGTTGCAGGCACGTAACTCCGTTCGGCAGCATGAATTCAGTCTGCGCATGGCGATCGGCGCGAGCCACGCGAACATATTCCGCCAATTACTGTGCGAGAGCCTGCTGCTCGTCGGTGCCGGTGCAGCGTTGGGATGGCTTTTTGCCGTTTCGGCAACACGCATGTTAGCGTCGTGGTCCGGCATCGAGACCGGTCTCAGCCCCGACCGTACCGTGCTGCTTTTCACGCTCGTTGTTTCGGTTCTAGCCGCGCTTGTCTTTGGACTGGTTCCCCTGTGGAGCGCTGTGCGCGCGCCGGTCGCAGGCGTTCTGCGGTCCACTTCACCCAACACCAGTGCAACGCGGAACCGGGTTGCTGCAGGACGTGCCTTGCTCTCTGCTCAAATTGCAGTGTGCCTGATACTACTCATGGCGGCGGGCCTGCTGCTGCGCACTTTGCGCAACTTCGCAACCCAGAATCTCGGCCTGCAGGCCAACGGCTTGCTGGTCTTCGGGATCACCCCGCAAGACAGTTCCGACAGCCACCTTTTCTATCGCAGAGTGCTCGACCACCTTGGGCAGCTGCCGGGCGTGAAATCCGTATCGATGGCAGAGAACCGCCCCGGTACCGGATGGAGTGACAACAATGAGCTGACGCTGGATGGAATCTTGCAGCAGGGGGCTCTGCTTAGGTCCAACGATGTCGGTGCCGGTTTCTTTCGCACAATGGGAATTCCTGTCGTTGCCGGCCGGGATGTCGCGGAATCGGACGTCGAAAAGTCTCAACCTATCGCCCTGGTGAATGAGACATTCGCCAAACGATTTTTGGCCAACACTAACCCGCTGGGCCATGTGCTGGGGTCAGGCGAGGACAAGAGGACCATCGTGGGCGTCGTCAGTGACAGCAAGTACGAGGCGGTGGCTGAGAAACCAATGCCCATGGCCTATTACGCGGCAATGCAGTTCTCCTCACTCGGCACCATGCATCTGGAAGTGCGTACCCACTGCGACGCCATGGTGATGCTGCCGGCATTGCGCAAGTCTGTCGCTGCTCTGTACCCCTCTGTGCCCTTGGAGCGGCCAATGACACAGCAGGCGCAGTTTGAGAAATCCTACGAGCGACAGCGCATGTTTGCAGCCTTAGGCGGCTTTTTCGGGGTGCTCGCCGCGCTGCTTGTGGCTACAGGCCTCTACGGCACGTATTCCTTCCGGGTGAGCCGGCGGCGGACCGAAATCGGTCTGCGGATGGCTCTCGGCGCAACTCGCAGCCAGGTGCTGACCATGATCATGCGTGAGAGCCTTTGGGTACTCACGCTCGGCCTTGCCGCAGGCATTCCTCTTACCCTGCTCGCGATGCGTCCGTTGAAGTCTATGCTCTACGGGATCTCTGCGTTCGATCCGGCAAGCTTTGGGCTGGCAATTGCAGCATTGGCAGTGGTCTCAGGGTGCGCCGCTTTCGTCCCGGCACGCCGGGCCGCTTCCGTTGAACCCATGGAAGCGTTGCGTACGGAATAACCAGCAACCGAAGCTTCTATCTCAGCATGTGATCTCTTCGCAAGCGCGCGGCGCAAGAATTCGAGAGAGCATGAAAAACCTGCTCTCTCGATATGGTTGATCGGATTCGGTGGCATTCTCGGACGCGGGCGTCCCGAATCCCATATGCCGCGCTTGTTCCGCCGTTGCTATTCGCCAACTGGAATCAGTTCATACGCGTGATAGACGGTGCCGGCTAGATTTGTCGCCAATCCAAGGATCTGCCCGCGGGAGTTGATCGAGCAGCCAAAGAGCAGGTACAGCGAAGAGTTGGCAGGGATAAGAGTGTTCAGGTCCACAGGTACACCATGCTTCCACATGGTCGCGGTCAGGGTCGAAAAAGTTGAACTGATCGAAGATCCGACGACCTCATCGCTGTCATTGAGGGCGATGGCGATACTGTTTGCGATTCCCTTAATGGGTACCAGGGCCTTCATCTTGCCGGTTTCCCTGGTCCAGAGAAAGGCGTTGAACGTCACATTATCCGACAGCGAGGAGAAGCCTACAACATGGCCGAAAGAATTGATATCTTTGGCCGCATTTCCGAACGCGCTGCTCTCATTTCCACCCAGCGACTTGAGATCGATGGCTGTGCCATCCTTCTCCCACAGCACGGCGTGTAACGGATTCATGTAATAGCCCAACACCAGGTTGAAGGCGCCGCAGGTACCCGTTATCCCTGCCGCTTCTCCATGATTGTTGATGGCCAAAGCCGTGCCGACCGGATCTCCTCCCACGGTAGCCAGTTCCTCTATCGCGTGATCCCGCCAGAGGACGGGCTTGTAGTGGTAGTACTGGTTTAGAGATGCCGCTGGGTTTTGCGTGGGGCAGCCCGGGGTTGTGTTTTCCGCAGCGCCGGCCACCTCGCCAAAGTCGTTGATCGCGACGGCGATGCCATTGTTGCCATGATTGTTGTCGAGAGTAGGAAGTGCGATCATTTGGCCGTCCCACCACAGAAACGGCCGGCAACTGGCCGTGGCGGTAGCGATTCCCAGTGACTGGAATCCGCAAAAGTCCTCTTTCTTGGGGTCAACATTGGCAATGTTGGCTCCGCCCACGACCTCACCCCAGGGGTTGTTTCCGTATGCGAGGCTGTTCGCTCCCCCAAGGCCGGGTTTGCTGATGTCTATGATGTGTTGGTCGAAATAGATGACCGCATGGTCGTTGCCGCCGGAACCCTGGACCGAACCGACGCTGATGTCATTGTTCGTAATATGGTTTGGCCCGCCTGCTGCACCCACCACGCCAAGATCCACTAACGTGTAGGGAGCTTGTGCGGAAGCGCAGAGCGGCCAGCAAAGCGCCGCCACCACCACACCGGCCCGGGTCAAAACGGTCTGCTTCTTTACTGTGTCCTTCATCGTCCTTCTCCTTTGTTGGCGAGCCTTCGCTCGAGGTTTAAACGTCGTTGGATTGTGAGTGCTGCACCAGGGATCGGAGGCAGATGAGGACAGGACCCTCAGGCGGGCTCCAAATGTGTAAGGTGCCAGTTGGCAGCCCGCTCAGGAGTTGAGCCATGTCCTCACCCAGAAGCACTACGTCTACCTCGGCCTGACAACCAGGGCACCAGGTCACCACCGTTCGTGCCCGGCGTATGACTAAGAGGCCTTCGGTTTCGATCGTGATCTTTGTTGTCCTCACCGCCATCGCTTCCCCGGATTTCCTGTTGAACTTGGTGGCGTCGGCGAACTTCATGCGCCTTTCCTTACTGAAAGGCGCACACGCGGCCCTGTCCTGTGCTGCGTGGCAGGAAATCCGGGTTCGCTCCGGAATGCGCTCGCCTGTGCAGCGGCTTTGAATGACCGCATGCTGAGCGGAGCCGGAACGAAAAGTCCTTAACGCGCGCATCAATGTTTCTTAAAGAATCTGAATGAAGGACCTGACATTTAGGAATCAACAACTTACCGAACCCTTAGTTCCCTGCCGGGGCTTCGCTTTTAACGACCACAAGTGCTCGGGGGCTATGGTAGATTTCCGGTACGTTTTTTCTTGGCCGGGTATATGCCATGAATCCCGATCCCAAGGTCGTCTACGAGTTCGGTCCCTTTCGTATGGACCCGGACAAACAGGTCCTCCTCCGCGACGGCCAACTCATTGCGGTGACTCCGAAGACCTTTGAGATGCTGCTGGTGTTGGTGCGCCGCGGGCGGGAAGTTGTCTCGAAAGAGGAGCTCCTAAAGGAGATTTGGCCGGACTCTTTCGTCGAGGAAGCCAATCTGAGCCAGCACATCTTCAAGCTGCGCAAGGCGCTCGGCGACACGCTTGAAGGAGAGCGTTACATCGTCACCCTGCCGGGTCGCGGCTATCGATTCGCTGTTCCGGTCCGTACCATCACCGAGGGAGGCGAGGTGCTAATTGCGCAAACGCGCTCGCGCGCCCAGGTTCTGATCGAGGAGCAGGTACCGGAGCCCGTCGAGACCCAGCCCGCCGCGCTTCCGCCACCCGCGCACGTCAAGCCGAAATGGCGGAAATGGCTGTTAGGCTCAGCAACCGCGATTGCGATCGCCGGTCTTGGACTGCTACTGCTTCTGCGCCATCATCAGACCATTCCCCTGAATGCCAGGGATTCGGTCGTGGTCGCCCCCGGCACCTCGGAGGTTCTAACCTTATTCAATCGAAGTAGGGCTCTCAGCGAAACCGATACGGTTGTGCTCGCCGACTTCGCCAATTCGACCGGCGACCCTGTATTTGACGGCACTCTTCGCCAGGGTCTGGCTATCGAACTGGAACAATCGCCGTTTCTAAAAATCATGGACGACGAACAGGTGCAGCAAGCTCTTCGCCTGATGAGTCTTCTGCCGGGCGCACGCATTACCAATCAGATCGCGCACGAAGTCTGCGTGCGCGAAGGAGCCGCGGCCACCATCGACGGCGCGATCGCGAGTCTGGGGAAAAGCTATGTCATCACGCTCCAGGCAATCGCCTGTCAGGACGGCGCAACGCTCGCCCGGGAGCAGATGCAAGCAGTCGATA
>Ga0302326_10008793_pt1 | contig 22207 bp, 19 predicted proteins | sample Palsa_T0_3_FD_202264 | JGI IMG/M metagenome (GOLD analysis project Ga0302326, IMG submission 202264) | Peat permafrost microbial communities from Stordalen Mire near Abisko, Sweden - Palsa_T0_3 | ecosystem: Environmental > Terrestrial > Soil > Palsa > Peat permafrost | place: Sweden: Abisko... | reverse complement strand
GAAACGAGATTCGCCGCCCCTCCATCCCGTAAAAAGCTAATTCGCCGAGCTTGTGGCTCCGCTCGCGCCATTCGCGTATGTCCAGGTACGGGCTGGAGTAAACCAGCCCGCGGCTACCTGTCTCTCGAATAGAAATCAGTTGCTCCGCCCGCGCGTAAGGCAAACTCCGCAGCAAAACCCGATCCACCACCGTAAACATCGCGCAAGCTGCCCCAATCCCCACCGCCAGCGTCAAAATCACGGCGATCGAAAACCCCGCGGACCGCCGCAGTACGCGAACAGAGTAGACGAGGTCGCCAATCAGACCCTCCAGCCAACCCCACCGCCAGAAGCCATACGTCACATCCCGCACCAGCCCCACATTCCCAAATTCCCGCCGTGCTGACGCCTCCGCCTCTGCCCGCGACTCACCGCGCTCCATGCGCGCCGCAACATCCATCCGCAAATGCGCCTGAATCTCCTCTTCCAATTCGGCCTTACGCCGCTCAAACAATCCCCGCCCAAATCGCCAGAAGCTCACGCCTCGCCTCCCTCCGCCTCACCTAAGATCCCGCCAATCACCTGCACCATCTGCTTCCACCGCCCCACGTCGCTCATCAACTGTTTCTTTCCCGCCGCCGTAATCCTGTAATACCTCGCCCGCTGGTTGCTCTCCGTCTGCTTCCACTCCGACTCCACCCACCCCTGCCGCTGCAGCCGGTGCAGCGCCGGATACAGCGACCCTGTCTCCACCTGCAGCGCTTCCCCCGACTGCACCCGCAAGGCTTGCACAATCCCATACCCGTGCGCCGGGCCCCACTGCAACATGCGCAGAATCAGCATGTCCAGCGTTCCCTGTAGCAGCTCAATACGATTCTGATAGCGATTTCGTCCTAACATGGATGTAGGCAATCTACCTCCATAAGGGATAGATTGTCTACATCCTTTTCGACCGCGTTCGACACCCAAATTCTTCGCCCCATCGCAATTCCTGTTCACCAATCCTCGGCTTCGCGCCGAAGTCATCCCAGCACAATCAGTTACCTCTTGCTCTTCTCACTTGCTTTAGAGCCCAGACAGTTTTAAGATGCCGCAATTGCCGTCATGCAGAATCACGCATTCATTTCGCCTGCAGCATACTTAAGATCCCGGGTCGGACGGGTCTGCGTCGCCCTCCGCGGAAAGAACATTTCCGAGATTCTCGACCGCGCCGAAACCGCTCTGGCAGACTCGCAATTCCTCGAATTCCGCCTGGATTCCGTCGACAACCCCGCCGCAGCCGTAGCTCCCATCGCCGAATTCCTCGCCGAGCGCAAAGAGATTGCCGCCATCGCCACCTGCCGGCGCAAAGCATTCGGTGGCAACTTCGCCGGAACCCTCGCCGAAGAGTTGGCCATCCTGCGCACTGCGGCCGAGTCCGGATTCGCCCTCGTCGATCTCGAAATCGAGTCCGCCGAGGAATGCAGCCCCTCCGAACTCGAGAAGCTGCGGGAAGCCGACGCGGCCCTGCTGATCAGCTTTCACGATTTTCAGCATTCGATCGATCCCGAATTGGCCTTCGAACGCATCCAGCTCTTCGAGCCCGACTACGTAAAGATCGTCAGTACGGCGCACTGCCTCACCGACAGCATGGATCTGCTCCACTGGATCACCCAGCGCTCCGTCGACGCACAGGTGGTCGGTATCGCCATGGGCGAGGCAGGCGTGGTCAGCCGCGTCCTGAGCCTGCGCGCAGGCTCCGCATTTACCTTTGCCTCCGCACCGGACGGATCGGAAACCGCACCCGGCCAGATGACCGCGCGCACCCTCAAAGACCTCTACCGCATCGAGCAGCTCGATCAGGCCACCCGCATCTACGGCGTAGCCGGCAACCCCGTCGCTCACTCGCTCTCTCCGCTCATGCAGAACAACGCCTTTCGCCGCGAACGCATCAACGCCGTCTATCTGCCTTTGAAGACAGAGACCGTAGGCGATCTCCTCAACCTCGCCCGGCAACTCCCGCTCAGCGGCATCAGCGTTACCATGCCGCTCAAGCAACAGGTCCTACCCTACCTGGCCAATGTCGACCCCCTCACCGCCAAGCTCGGAGCCTGCAATACCATCCGCATGGGCGCCGACGGCAAGCTCTACGGATTCAACACCGACGTCGCCGGAGTCGTGCGCCCGCTGGAAAAACGCATGTCGCTCAAAGGCGCCCGCGTACTCGTTTTGGGCGCCGGCGGCGCTGCCCGCGCGGCGGTCTACGGCCTCGTGGATAAAGGCGCCGACGTCTCAGTCTGGAGCCGCAAAGAAACCAGCGCCCACGAACTTGCGGCTAGTGCTGGAACACCCGGCGGCAAGTCATCGCCACCCAGCGTCGGAAAAGCAAGGACCATCACACGCCAGCAAATCGCCGCCAATGAATTTGACGTACTCATCAACGCCACTCCCTGCGGCATGCACGGCAACGCGCACCCGCTTCCCCTGGAACCCGAGGAATGGCGTGCCCGCCTCGTTTTCGACCTGGTCTACAACCCGCTGGATACCCCGCTGCTTCAGTCCGCGCGTGCCCGCGGCATACACACCATCCAGGGAGTGGAGATGTTCGTTCACCAGGGCGCGCGTCAGTTCGAGCTGTGGACCGGCAAGCCTGCTCCCGAGAACGAAATGCTGCGCGTCGTGCTCTTTGCGCTCAACAAGACTCACTGAGGCCGAGAAAGAGCCCTTGTCCCGGATCGAGTAAGACACTCTATCGATCCCTTACCCTCTCTGCGTCAAGAACTTCCTGCAAAGCCCTCCTGATCCACTCCTGCCACAACAGCGGCTTCGGCCGATGTCCTAAATTGCCGTATCCGCGTCGTGTCGGCCCGCAGTTGGGCCGGTCTAACTTTATTTTTGTCGGACTCCGAATTCGTAACTAAGGAATCCAAGTTTTTCAGGAGGAGCTCATGAAAAAGCTGACCACTGCCGCAGGGGCGCCGGTCGTCGATAACCAGAACATTCAAACCGCTGGACCCCGTGGTCCGGCGCTGCTCCAGGATGTCTGGTTTCTCGAAAAACTGGCCCACTTCGACCGTGAAGTGATCCCCGAACGCCGCATGCACGCCAAGGGTGCAGGGGCTCACGGAACATTCACAGTCACTCACGACATCACCAAGTACACCAAGGCAAAGATCTTCTCCGAAATCGGCAAGAAGACCGATATGTTTGCACGCTTCTCAACCGTCGCAGGCGAGCGCGGAGCCGCCGACGCCGAGCGTGACATCCGTGGATTCGCCCTGAAGTTCTACACCGAAGAAGGCAACTGGGATGTCGTCGGCAACAATACTCCCGTCTTTTTCTTCCGCGATCCTCTGAAGTTCCCCGACCTGAACCACGCCATCAAGCGCGACCCGCGCACCGGCATGCGCAGCGCCAACAGCAACTGGGATTTCTGGACCTCTCTTCCCGAAGCCCTGCACCAAGTAACAATCGTGATGACCGATCGCGGAATCCCGCGCGGCTTCCGCCACATGCACGGATTCGGCAGCCACACCTACAGCTTCATCAACTCCGACAATGTACGCTACTGGGTGAAGTTCACCTTCAAGACCCAGCAAGGCATCCAGAACCTGACCGACGCCGAGGCCGTGGAACTCGTAGGCCGGGACCGCGAAAGCAGTCAGCGCGACCTCTACGAGAGCATCGAAAGAGGCGACTTCCCGCGCTGGACGCTCTACGTTCAGATCATGGAAGAGAAGGATGCCGGTTCCTACCACCTCAACCCCTTCGATCTGACCAAGGTCTGGCCTCACGCGGATTACCCGCTCATCGAAGTCGGCTTCTTCGAACTAAATCGGAACCCCGACAACTTCTTCGCCGAGACAGAGCAAGTAGCTTTCACGCCGGCCAATGTCGTTCCCGGCATCAGCTTTTCGCCCGACAAAATGCTGCAAGGCAGACTCTTCTCCTACGGAGACGCGCAGCGCTACCGGCTCGGTGTCAACCACCACCAGATCCCAATCAACGCGCCAAAGTGCCCCTTCCACAGCTACCACCGCGACGGTCAGATGCGAGTCGACGGCAACAAGGGCGGAACGATCAGCTACGAGCCCAACACCAAGGGCGAGTGGCACGAACAGCCCGATTTCTCGGAGCCGCCCTTGTCGATAGAAGGAGCAGCCGATCACTGGAACCACCGCGTCGACGAGGACTACTTCTCTCAACCCGGAAACCTCTTCCGCATGTTGAGCCCAGAGGAAAAACAGCGCCTCTTCGACAACACCGCACGGGCGATGGGTGACTCCGAACAGCATGTCAAGGACCTTCACGTCGCGAACTGCACCAAGGCCGACCCGGCTTACGGCGCAGGCGTGGCGGAAGCGCTGGCGCGTCTGGCAACCGGTGCCGAAGCCGTAGTCGCGTAAGACTTATTAAGACACAAGAACGGCATTTTTATACGCCGAACCCAGGTCACGCGGGAGACACCGCTCGCGTGACCTCAAGCAAAACCTGAAACATCGGACAAAGTCCATCCTTACCCGGTGGCGAATCAGTTCGAAGGGTACGGGCTTTAGCCCGTACATTGAATCCAACTATCTCAGGAGGCTTCAGCCCCTGAGGGCGGACCCGGAACCAAACTGCCGGGCAGACCCGAAACGGGAACCATTCCGTTCCGCGCCTCCTGACTTAAGATCCAAAGTGAACCACTCCCTCTAGTCCCATACCCATGTTCTCTATATATTGGTAGGGAAAGGTTTACGATGAACGATCCGCAGAGCCTAGGTTTGGGAGAATTGAGTCAGCGCGTCCAGGCGATGAGCGACCCGGTTGCCGATCCGCATCTGCGTCCCTACCAGGGAACACAGTTGTCCCCGAACCCGGCTTCGAACGGACGCCCCATCCCCCCCTACGAGCCTCTGGAGGATCTGCGTTCCACTCCATCGCCCTTTGCGGCCTCTGCATCGATGCCGGCCACTTACGCGAGTCCGCAGTTTCAACCCGCAGGCACCTTCCCGAATTCAGCCACGAGCCCGCTCTCAAATCCGGTTTTGAATCCGTTTCAGGGCCAGGTTTCCGCGCAATCCCCACTTCCGAACTCAGGCTCGGGACCGGCAGCGGCGCCCGTCTACCCTTGGGAATCGGTAACCTCTGGCAGCCATGGCAACGATCAGACGCCGTCAGCACAGGCACAGCCGGCCGCTCATCCTCCAATTCAGAATCTGCTCGACGATCCGAATTCTCCAAAATCCGGTCTGCAGCGGGCCATCAATGCCATCCGCTCGACGCTCCCACTGGTGACCAAGCTCCTGCCGCTGCTCGACGGCAACTTCGTCACCGCCATCAGCGCGCTGGTCGCCCCGCAGCCCAGCCACCACCCCCCGCAGCCGCCGGTTCAGGTCGATCTCGAACCGGTCGAGCGCGGCCTTGCCGAGGTCCGCAACAGTCACCGCGAGCTGCGCAACCAGGTGCAGGAGCAGGGGACCTCGCTGAAGCGCGTGGAAGACCAGCTGGAGCGCGTCCGCGAAGCCACCGACCGCAACACGCTCGAACAGCAGGAGATGGTGGAAGACCTGCGCGCCGTCGGCAGCCGCGTCAGCATGCTGGCCATCATCGGCCTGGTACTGCTGCTCGCGTCCCTCGGCCTGAACGCCTGGTTCCTCATTCAGTTGCAGCACATTCTTCGCTAACCGGCGATAACCAGCGCAATTTCCTCTCACGCTCCGCCCGGAGCGTTATGAACCGCGTGAAAAATCAACACGCGGGCGTCTCATGCGCACCAATGCGCTCCCCCTCTGCCAAAGGAAGGGGCGAATTCTCATTTTCAGACAAATTGTGGCATTCCTAGCCTATTTTCAATATACTGAAAAAGAATTTCGATAAAGCAAACATCACTTTCCGTTTTAGTGCTTCCATTCTGGGATTTCGTGATGCGAGACATTGCCAGTCGTATTTTGTACGGGCTACTATTCGCCATAGTTCAGTTCCCTTCCACACCCCGGAACCAACTGCTCGACTATGGATGCAGGTTTAATTGGCTGCGTGAATTCTTTGGACGATGTAGACAGTCAACAAAAAGGCGGCGAATACCCACGCCACCTCATGGAGCGTGTACGTTATGGCATGGTATGCCTATTGCATCGGTGAGAAACAAGCCTTTCCTGAATTAGCCCGCCATCGCAAACCAATCCCACTGGAATCCGTACTTGGAGTCAGTGGCAACCAGGTTTTCCTTTATCCTGCGAGTGATTTAGCTATCGTCGTCAGCGAACATAACCCGGCAGAAACTCTAAATCAGAAAGCCGGCGTCGATCACGCCAGAGTTATCGCCGACTGTTTCAAACACTCCACAGTGTTACCCTTCCGTTTCGGTACAGTCTTTCAGGACGATGAAGGACTTCGTAAGTCCATCCGCTCCAATCAGCGCCAGTTTCAGGGAAATCTCGAGCGGCTGCACGGTAAGACAGAGATGCATCTCAAAATCTATGTGGACAGTTGTTGCACCAAGGAAATGGATAGAAATCTCCCGCTGGAGGGCGTGGGTAAAGAGTACCTCTCCAACCTGCGCGAAAACGCAACCAGGCAGCGCGAACGCCAGACCAGGGCGCGAGCGGTGAGCTTTCAGATGCACCGCATGTTCTCTCCTTTAGATGAGGAAGTTACCTGCCGGATGACCGAGGGCGGCAAGATGCTGCTGGACATCGCGCATTTGATCGACCGCAAATGTGTCGAGCGCTACCACAACAAGTTCTCGACCACCAGCACCATGATGAAAGAGTGCCAGATGCAACTCTCCGGACCATGGCCGCCGTACCACTTCGTACACCGCCTGACCCGCGGCGCCCACGTTCCGGCACAGGCCCCAGCGAATGCACTGGCAGCCTCCGCGCCGGTCAAGGTGGCACAGGAGCCAGCCTCACAGCAGTTGGAGCCAGCACTGGCCGCAGTCTAACCATTCAATCCCTTTGCAAAACGAAGCCCCGGCCAAAAACCGGGGCTTCCCTATTTCCTATTTCCTGTCTTTTTATTCCGCTGGCGAGACGCTGCGCCCGCCCTTGCGCGTCATGACGAAAGACTTCCGCCGATCCGCCGCCGCATGGTCGATCTTCTTCCAGAACCCGATAAAGTAGTCCACGGCCGAGATCACAGACACAAGCGTTGCGAAGTAGATCGCAGTAATCGCCGTCCATTCGACCGGAACAATCACTCCGAAGAACTCCCATTGGAACCAACGATGCGCCAGAATGGCCGAAACGACCGCGACGATCTGAATCACTGTCTTGAGTTTACCGAGATCGCTCGCCTGGATCGTGAAGCCTTCCGAAGCCGCAATCGAACGCAACCCGGAGATGAGAAACTCGCGGCCAATGATCACCACCGCAATCCACACCTTGACCACGCTCGGATTGTAGGCCACCAGCGCGATAAACGCCGCCGTGACCATGATCTTGTCCGCCAGCGGGTCAAGCAGAATTCCCATAGTCGTGATCTGGCCGCGCCTGCGTGCCAGGTAGCCGTCCACGCCGTCGGTAATTGAAGCCAGAATAAAGAGCACCGACGCCGCCAACTCCTGCTCCCCGGCAGTGCCGCGCCACGGAAAATGGGGGGACAGTATCCAGAGCAGCAGCGGGATCATGACAATGCGGCTCAGCGTAATGGAGTTGGGCAGGTTCAATTGGCATCCATGTGCGAGAACTGGGATACCTCTCGCCTTAGACGAATTATATGCGCAGCCCTCAGCAGGAACCGCTCCGCCGCCGCCCAACCGCCGGCGTTGTGCCAAATGGGGCAACTTCCGGCACGTCTCGTGCCCAATCCGGCGCAACCTCAGATTCGAGGGTGCCCAGGCGAAAAACAGAAAGACAGGATGAGCGGCAGGCTCATCCTGTCTTAGCGAGCAGGAGCGGAATGCGCCTTACGCGTAAATCCCACGCTGCTTGATCGTAAAAGCCACGCGATCGATCGCCAGCATGTAAGCCGCAATGCGGTTGTTCACGTTATGCGCCTCCGCGTAACCAACCACATCCTCAAAGCTGTCGCGCAGAATGCCCTCCAGCCGCTCGATAACCTGCGCCTCGCGCCAGAAGTAACCCTGTCGATCCTGTACCCATTCAAAGTAACTCGCGGTTACCCCGCCCGAGTTAGCCAGAATATCCGGCACGACAAAGATCCGTTTCTCGGCAAGTATCTCGTCCGCCACAGCCGTCGTCGGACCGTTGGCGCCTTCCACCAGAATCCGCGCCTTGATCCGATCGGCGTTGCGGCTCGTGATGACATTCTCCGTAGCCGCAGGAATCAGGATGTCGCACTCCGTAAGCAACACCTCTTCACTTGGCATTGCCTCGGCATTGCGGAAGCCGAGCGTCGTGCCATTGCGCTCCTTGTAGGCGAGCAACTGGTGCACGTCGATGCCCGCAGGGTTGTACAGCCCGCCATCGTACTCGGCGATGCCGACAATCTTATATCCGTTGTCAGCCATCAGCCGCGCAGTGTTCGATCCCACATTGCCAAAGCCCTGAATAATGACCCGGCAACCTTCGCGCGGAAGCTTCAGGTAGCGCAGGCTCTCGTTGCACATCACCATCACGCCGCGCCCTGTCGCTTCGGTTCGTCCGCGCGACCCGCCGATATTGAGCGGCTTGCCCGTTACGACACTGGTGACGGTCTGGCGCATGTGCATCGAGTAGGTATCCATGATCCAGGCCATGGTCTGTTCGTTGGTATTGACGTCCGGCGCGGGAACATCTTTTTCCGGCCCAATGAATTCGATAATCTCCGAGGTGTAGCGGCGCGTCATGCGCTCCAGTTCGCCCTGGGACATCAGTTTGGGATTGCAGATCACGCCGCCTTTGGCCCCGCCAAAGGGGATATTGACGACCGCGCACTTCCAGGTCATCCAGCTCGCCAGCGCGCGAACTTCGTCGAGCGTCACGTCGGGCGAGTAGCGAATCCCTCCCTTGCCGGGCCCCCGAGCCTGCGAGTGCTGAACGCGATATCCCGTAAAAAGCTCAATCCGGCCATCGTCCATCATGACCGGGAAATGCACGATAATCTCGCGTGAAGGGGAACTGAGAACCTTCCAAAGGTTCGAATCAAGGTTCAATTTACGTGCTGCAAAGTCAAATCGAGCGCTCTGTGCCTCCCAGGGATTAATCTCCTGTTCGAGCGTAATGGTTGCCATTTCGAGTTCTCTCCAATTCCGTCGCTGAGGGTTCCAATTCACCCCCAAACACGATGCTTTCGGGAAGGTGCCCAGCGCACACTATCGACCCAAACCGGGTCATTCTACAGTGCGTTAGACGCAGCGTTCCGTTTCTCCGGTTCGATAATTCGGGAGTGCCGGTCCGGCCGCGCCCCTTCTCTTGCCTCCCGCCCAGCTCCGAATCACTTCGTCGGATACCGGACCAGAAATCGCGACAGCATTCCCATTCCCCTCAGCCCGGGAACCGGTTGCTCCGGACCGAAAGTGTAGCCAAACTCGATGAGTCTAGGGTTCCCCGGAATCGGGAGTCAACCCCACAATGGTCGCACAGGGCGTGACACTTGCGAGCCGGAACCAAGGACGCAACTACTCCAGTATCTGGCAGAGCGCTAGATAGATGTTGCAAACTTGAATAAATATTTCTTATATACCGCATAGAAATAACCAAAAGTCCATCGTGATACTTTTCGGATTTGCATCGCATACCCAGTCACGGTTGACCCACGTTCCACCTCGCCATTACCAGAGATGACCCGAGCAGCCATCATCGGCAGCGGTCCCAACGGTCTCAGCGCAGCCGTTACCCTCGCGCAGGCCGGCATCGAAACCTGTGTCTACGAGGGCCGTGAGACTATCGGCGGAGCCGCATCGACCGCCGCAATAACGCTCCTGGGCTTCAACCACGATCTGGGTTCGTCGATCTTTCCTATGGCAGCAGCCAGCCCGTTCCTCCAATCCCTGCCCTTGCGCAACTTTGGCCTGAACTGGATCGAACCGGCAGCCCCACTCGCCCACCCCCTCGACGACGGGACAGCAGTCGTGCTGGAGCACGATCTCCGAGCGACCGCCTCAAGCTTGGGACCCGACGGCAAGGCCTACATGCGCCTGATGCAACCCTTCGTTGATCACTGGCCCGACCTGTGCCGGGAAATCCTCGGCCCGGTAATCCATTGGCCCACGCACACGGTCCTCTTGACGCGCTTCGGCATCTCCGCCGCCCTCCCGGCGTCAACCCTCGTTTGGACCCTTTTTCGAGGATCGCGAGCAAGAGCCCTATTCGCCGGAAACGCGGCCCATTCGGTCCTCCCGCTCGAGTCCCCGTTCAGTTCCGCAGTCGGCCTGGTTCTGGCCGCCGCAGGCCACACCACGGGCTGGCCACTGGCCGCGCACGGAGCACAGGCAATCTCCGACGCCTTGGCGGACTATCTAAGAACACTGGGCGGACGCATCGAAACCGGCCACTCGATCAAGTCCCTCTCCGAATTGCACGAATACGATGCACTCCTCTGCGACGTATCTCCCCGAGGCCTGAGCACAATCGCCGGAGCAGATCTTCCGCCCGCGTACAACCAGAAACTCGCGAACTATCGTTACGGTCCCGGCGCTTTCAAGGTAGATTGGGCGCTTTCCGAGCCAATCCCCTGGAAAGCCCGCGACTGCCTCCGCGCCGGAACCGTCCATCTAGGCGGCACATTCGAAGAGATCGCCGCCTTCGAGCGCGCACCGTGGGCCAGTCAAGTTCCCGAAAAACCCTTCGTCCTCGTCACCCAACCCAGCCTTTTCGACCCAAGCCGTGCGCCAGAAGGCAACCACACCGCCTGGGGCTACTGCCATGTCCCGAACAGCTACGCCGGATCGATGCTCGAAGTCATCGAAGCCCAGGTCGAGCGTTTCGCACCCGGCTTTCGCGACTGCATCCTCGCCCGCCGCACCACCAGCACCGCCCAATTTGAAGCCTGGAACCCGAACCTCGTCGGCGGCGATCTCTCAGGCGGCGCAATGACCCTCCGCCAGCTTATCTTCCGCCCAACCCCATCCCTTTATCGAACACCCCGCAAAGGCCTCTACTTGTGCAGCGCCAGCACCCCACCCGGCGGCGGCGTCCACGGCATGTGCGGCCACCACGCCGCAATGGCAGCTTTGCAAGACCTAGGCCGAAACCGAAGAGAATAGCCTCAATTCCCTACTTCTGTTCCCTGCGTGAAGGGTACGGGCTTCAGCCTCTGTGGGTTGACCTTTTTCCAATCGCCACCACGCAAAATCGCCGAGACGCGGGCAAGCACGCCAACTCAATTTACACTTGGTTCTGTCATGGCCCAAGCATCCTCCGACTATCCCGGCATCCAGCCCACCCGCAAGGAATTTTTGGCCCTCGCCAAAGAGCACACGCTCGTCCCCGTCTTTCGCACCTTGACGGCCGACCTCGAAACCCCAGTTTCAGCATTTCTGCGCGCAGCTTGGGGATCTCCCGAGTGCTTCCTTTTGGAGTCTGTCGAAAACGGCGAACAAATCGGCCGCTATACCTTCATCGGCCTCAATCCGTACAAGCGCATCGTCGCCCGAGGCCGCTCCATCACCATCTCCGAAGGCAAAAAGACCGTCCAGATCGAAGGCGATGTCTTCGCCATCCTGCGCGAGGCCCTCAGCGGACATACTCCAGCCCGACTGCCAGGCCTGCCGCCCTTCACCGCCGGAGCAGTTGGCTTCCTCAGCTACGACGTCGTACGCCAGATCGAGAAGCTCCCCGCCACAGCCGCCGACGAACTGCACGTTCCCGACGCCTGCCTCCTATTCTTCGACGAAGTCCTGGCCTTCGACCACGTCCGCAAAGAAATCCATCTCGTCGTCACAGCAGACGTAACCCTGACGGCTCCCGGAGCCGCACACGCCGACGCAGTTAAACGCCTCGCACGCCTCGAAAAACGCCTCGCGCAGCCGCTACCCAGGCTGCCCAAGCCCACCGGCAAGGGAAAACTGAAGGTCACCCACCGCACCCGCAAAAAAGACTACCTTGCAGCCGTCGAGCGCACCCGCGAATACATCCGCGCCGGAGACGTCTTCCAGGCCGTACTCTCCCAGCGCCTCGATGTCGAACCGGGCGTAGACCCATTCGCCGTCTACCGCGCCCTGCGCATCGTCAATCCCTCGCCCTACATGTTCTACCTGCGGACGACGCCTGACGGAGTCTCGGCCTCGAAATCGAAAAAGTCCGCCCGCACGGCCAGTGCACGCCTCGAAGTCGCCGGCTCCTCGCCTGAGACGCTCGTCCGCGTCCAGCACGGCAAAGTCGAATACCGCCCCATCGCCGGCACCCGCAAGCGCAGCTCCGACGAAGCCGAGGACCTCGCGCTAGAAACCGAGATGCTGACCGACGAAAAGGAGCGCGCCGAGCACGTCATGCTCGTCGATCTAGGCCGCAACGACGTAGGCCGCGTCAGCGAATACGGCACCGTCAAAGTCGACCGTCTCATGTTCGTCGAGCGCTACAGCCACGTCATGCACCTGGTCAGCACCATCCAGGGAAAACTCCGCAAAGACCTGAGCGCCGTCGACGCCCTGCGCGCCTGCTTCCCTGCCGGCACGCTCTCCGGAGCACCCAAAGTCCGCGCCATGGAGATCATCGAAGAGCTCGAACCCGCCCGCCGCGGCATCTACGGCGGAGCCGTCCTCTACGCCGACTTCTCCGGCAACCTCGACTCCTGCATCACTATCCGCTCCATGGTCGCGCAAGACGGCCGCGGACACATCCAGGCCGGCGCAGGTATCGTAGCCGACTCAATCCCGGAAGCCGAGTATCAGGAGTGCCTCAACAAGGCGCAGGCCGTCCTGCGCGCAATCGAACGGGCGCGCAACGTCTGAAGCGCGACCAGCCCTCATCCCCCAAATAACCGGCGAAAGAACTGCCCGATGCTGTGAAAAACCCCTGGCTTCTTCGTCTTCACTGGCTTTGAGGCTTCGGGAGCAGCGGCAACCGGCGCAGCCGCGACAGTGGCCTGCACCTGACCGCCCTTAGCGGCGTCGTAGGAGAGCACCGCCGTCGCCTGCGCTTCAACAACACCCTTCTTCAACGCATTCGGCGGAGGCGGGGTCAGCGCCACCATGCCTTCGCTCTGCGCCACCGGAAATTCATTGCCTTTGGCAGCCGTCGTCGTCTCAGGCGGGCAACCGCACGATTCCTTCTCGTTATCCACCACTTCATTCAGGCTGCCATGCTCGAACATCACCCGCTGATTCGGCTGCACCCGGTACACGCCCCCGTCAAAAATGCTGCTGACGGTCACGTACGGCGCATGATCGCCGCGATTGTCCACGCAAGTATCGCCCTTATCCCCAAGCCGCACCTGTACTTCGGCCGTTCCCGGCGCGCTGATCACAATGCGAAAGTCAGGCGTCAGAATCACATCCGAATTCTCGCTCGTCTGAAAATTCGCCTCCAGCGCTCCCTGATCCAGAGCCATCATCAGCCCCGGCGTTTCGCCCGGTCGCAGACGGGAGGCAACACTCGAATCCGCCGTCAGATTCACCTTCGTCATCGGGCAAATGCGCATGTTGCCCCGATGCGGCAAAGTGATCGTGGAGGCTTTTTCGCCCGCCGTCACCGATCCGCCATAGGCAATCACAGCCTTGCCACCGCCAAGATCCACAGCCCCACTCAGCTTCAGCCCATCCATCGGCACAACCGCGATCGGCGTTGGCAAGACGGGTGCAGCAGGCGCGGTCGAAGACGTTGAAGAAGGAGCGGAGACTGGAGCAGAGGACGCCCCAGTCTCCGGCACAGACGTAGACGGGACCGCAGGACGCTGTGCGAATCCAGTCAGCGGCGGAGCCAGCAGAAGTGCCCACGCGCTCGTGATCCAGACCGCCCATCCCCGCATCGTTCCTACATCTCCATGAAATTACGAATCATCTGCCGGCCGCCCTCGGTCAGCACGCTCTCCGGATGAAACTGCACGCCCTCCACCGGAAGCGACCGATGGCGCAGGCCCATAATAATGGACTCCCCATCCCCTGCACTCGACCGTGCCGTAATCGCCAGTTCGTCCGGCAGCCCCTCTTCGGCCACAATCAGCGAATGATACCGCGTGCAGGTCAGCGGAGTCGGCAATCCCGCGAAGACGCCCTTGCCATCATGCTCAACCTTGCTGGTTTTGCCGTGCATCAGCTCAGCAGCGCGAACGACCTGCCCGCCAAAGGCCGCTCCAATCGCCTGATGCCCCAGGCAAACCCCCAGAATCGGCGCCTTGCCCGCCATGCGCTGGATCAGCGGAATCAGAATTCCGGCGTCCTGCGGCGTGCATGGTCCCGGCGAAAGCAGGATGCGGTCCGGCTTGAGCGCTTCCACCTCGTCCACGGAAAGCTCGTCATTGCGGCGCACAATAATCATCGCTCCCAGTTCGCCGAGATACTGAACGAGGTTGTAAGTGAATGAATCGTAGTTGTCCAGAACAAAAACCATCTTGCATTCGAGTGTACAGCCGACAGCAAGCCAGCAGCACCCAACGCAAACTCTGGGATAGTGAGCCAGTGCGAAGGGTACGGGCTTCAGCCCGTACATAAACCACGCCAAATCATCGGGGCTTCAGCCCCTGAGGGCGCTCGTTTGTCAAATTGACACACTTCCGGGTGGTGGGTCAGTTCGAACTCAGCCAGTTTGCAATTCGTGGCTGGACATGCGATCAATGTGAACCCGTAGGCCGTTCACGCGCAGAGCGAGCCACACCATGCAGATCGCTGTGAAACCGAAATATGAGCCAAGCCAGTCGAAAGTCTGCGCCGATGGACTCGGATCGAGTTTGATCCAGTGCAGCACGAAAGCAAGAAACGCTACGCCGAAACCAACAGAGACCAATCCCGTAGCGCCCAGAAACCATCCGTCTATGAGATGCCCCCGCAAAGTTCGTGCGGTTGCCAATTCATAAAGTCCGATGCTCATTGCCATTATGACAATCACGAACGCGATTGTACGAAATGTGATTGGTCTGGTTGCTCCGAGAGCGACCAGAAGCCCGAGTACGCTACAGGCAAGACCGTTCAGCACGAGAAGCCAGGAATTATCTTTTCTTGAACCCCAAACGCTGGCTGCAATCGTGCAAACCCCTGCTGCCAGAGCGAGCAGGCCCAACCGTGAAATGGCAGCTCTGCCGTGGATCAACATCCGCAGATTCGGAGATTCATCCGAGCTCCCCATAAGAACGATCAGGACGGCAAATAGCGCATAAAGAACGCCACACAATGCCAGCAGCCACCAGCTTTTGACCAACGATTGAGTCATAACGAGCCTCCCAACCACGGCACCGCCCATCGCGCGGAACAACCGTGCCGGGATCATAGCACGAGGGCGTCATTTTGCGTCGCCAGCCCAGCCATGCTCCAGCAGAATGCCAGGTTCCGGCCAGGTCCGTTGTGAACGCGTTTACTCCAGAACTGACCCATTCCTTACTTTGCGCCAAATTCCCTGAAATCGCGCATCGTGACTACAATAGAAACATGTCGATTACCCGCCAGCAGGCGCTCGATTACTTCACCTCGGATGACCTGATCGGCCTCGGCATGGAGGCTGACGCCGTTCGCCGCCGCCTTCATCCCGAGCGCGTCGTCACCTACATCATCGACCGCAACATCAACTACACCAACTTCTGCACCGAATATTGCACCTTCTGCGCCTTTTACCGGCCGCTGCCAAAGCCCGGAGTGAAGAACCCCCGCGCCGAAGAGGGCTACATCCTCGACTTCGAAAAGATCTACGAAAAGATCGCCGAGACGCAGGAGATGGGCGGAACAGGCGTTCTGATGCAGGGCGGCCTCCATCCCGATCTGAAGATCGACTGGTTCGAGAGCCTTTTCACCGGCATCAAGCAGCGTTTCCCGCGGATCTGGCTGCATTGCCTCTCCGCCAGCGAAATCCTGGCCATCGCCGAGTATTCCAACCTCACGCTGCGCGACACCATCGCCCGCCTGCGAGATGCCGGCCTTGACTCCATCCCCGGCGGCGGCGCAGAGATTCTCGACGACGAAGTGCGCCATCGCATCGCCCGCCTCAAGTGCAAGACACAGGACTGGGTCGACGTGCATCGCACCGCGCACCAACTCGGCATGAGGACGACAGCCACCATGATGTTCGGCGTCGGCGAGACCTTCGATCAGCGAATCAACCACTTCGAAGTCGTGCGCAACCTCCAGGAAGAAACCGGCGGATTCACGGCGTTTATCCCCTGGAGTTTCCAGCCAAACCACACCGCCCTCGGCGGCCGCGGCTGGGAAGAGGCCACTTCAGTCGAATACCTGAAAGTCCTCGCTATCTCGCGCCTTTATCTCGATAACATCGAAAACGTCCAGGCAAGCTGGGTAACTCAGGGCTTGAAAGTCCTCGAGTTAGGCCTGCACTTTGGCGGCAACGACGTAGGCTCCGTCATGCTCGAAGAAAATGTAGTCAAAGCCGCAGGCACCAGTAACTGCACTACGGAAGAGGAGCTACGCCGCATCATCCGCGACGCCGGCTTCAAACCAGTCCAGCGCGACACCCTCTACCGCACCATGTTCCTGAACTAACGAAAGATCATCAAAGCAAAGGTGCTCGCTATGGGCGCCTTTCCTTTTTGGTGATATTCCGCTCATCCCGCAGAAGCGTCAGCAGATCGATCAGGTTTTCCTCCCGCTGATTGGCGCCCCCGGGATAATGGAAATTCACGAACACCCATCTGTTCTTCGCGAGCTCCAGCTCCGCATCAACAATCTCTCGTTTCACCCCAGAATTCGTGCCCCAAAGCGCCGCGGTGCAGTTGTTGTTTTTCACTGCGACTTTTTCGACGTGATACTTCCCTTCCCAATCCTGCGCATTGATATACGGATCAAAGTCCAGACCAACGATCTCATCGTGATTTCTTGAGGACGCCGCCAAATCCTCTTCAAGCATCTGTCGCAGTCTCGGCGAAACAACCTCAGGCCTGAGCCGCACCACGTCGGCGAAAGTCGGGCCGTTCGTCGATACCTTCGCAACGTGATTCAATCGATCAAAATACCAGTCATAAAAACCCTGCACAAACTCCCGGCAAGGCTTCTCCTGAGGTGAGCCAATCTCCAACTGCGCAGATTGTTGAGCATTCGGATACGAAGTCTTTTGTGACCCGTCCGAAGTCAGAGAATGATCCCGGCAAGCGGTTGCTCCAAGAAAAACAGACAGTAACATTCCGAAGAGAAGGATGACCTGCCTTGAATGTAACCCCTGCGTCATCAACACTTATTCCTCACCCTCGCAAGTTACCATAAGAATACAATGCAATATGAATGGGATGAAGCCAAACGCGAGGCAAACCTGCGAAAGCACAGACTCGATTTTCGAGACGCCTATCTTGTTTACGATGATCCGAGGAAAGTCACGTATCGAATCCAACGCGGGTCAGAATCTCGATTTCAAGACATCGCTCTGGTTGAAATCGCCGGAAATGTCCTATCCTTGGTATATGTACTTCGTGGCAGTAGCGTCCGCGTGATCTCGTTCCGACCCGCATCTCGAAGGGAAAGGAGGGTATATGGAGTTCAAAGGAAATCTTCCGACCGCTGAACCGAGCCAATCGAATTGGGAATGGGTCAGGAAGCAAATTGCTGAAGACGCTCCCATCCCCTATGATCCGAACGACCCCGACGATGGCCCCTTTGACCCCAACGACAACGCCGCAGTGGACCGCTTCCTGATCGAAGCCAATCGCGTCTATCCAGCCCCAACAATTGACGAAACAAAGGTTCCCAAAGCCTCGTAAGAGTGATCGCTGGCGAGCAACGCCAATCGTTGGCTCACTTTGCGTGAGCCAGCGATTTCACTTCCCTGCACTCGCCATCCCCGCCAGCCTTGCGGATGAACTCCGGATCAAGCAGGTCGTCCCCGCGCCCGGGATACGGCGCAACCGAGATGCAGCTGCAACCGGCCTCCTTCAGACTAACGTTCTTCAGCACATACTCCGGCGAAATAGACTTCGCCAGCAGCTGCGCCGTGCTCATCGGCTGCGTGTCGAGAAAGTACGAGTCCTTCACCGAAAATCCCAGTCCGCTGAAGGCCGGAAAGACCCCATACTGCGTGTGCAACCAGTCTGCAAGCTGCTTATGCTCCGGATCGAAAGCCTGCGCGGCATAATCGAAGGTCGCTGCCAGCGTCCGCGGCACTGTCGAGCCCGCCGGGTCGCTGAAGGCATGAGCAAAACAGAAAGCCTGCATCCCGGCATCTTGCGTAGCCGTTGCCGCCGAGCACGCCGCAGGATCGCCGTGCACATCGCGCTCGATCGCGTGAAACAGATTCGGCCAGGTCGCCAGAACCGCGTCCACGCTCTCCGGGTGCGCCGGACGGCAGCGAAGCGCCACCAGCGTCTTCGTATCTTCATTCACCGAGCCGGAGTACAGCGGAAACTCTTTCAGCGGCAGCGGCGGCAGATAAAACGCAGTTGCCGTCGCAAAAGCCCGCAGCGCGCCCGGCCGAGCCAGTGTCGTAACGCTCACGCCCGCAGGGACAAACGTCACGCGCAGGAAGTCACCGGGCGTCTCTTCGCGCAGATCGTCCGTGATCCGGGCTGCATCCTCCCCGGCTTTCGTTGTCTCGTGACTGGCCTGCCCACGCGATACAGGCACAAACAACAACGTCGCAGCAATCAGTATGAAAAGCCGGAAGGTTACGGGGGATCTCATCGGAAATATGCGGGGGGACATATCGCTCCTTGGATTTCAGGAACGATAAAAACATGGGTCCGAAACAGTGTCAACGTTACGCCAGTCAGGGCGGCGGGGCAGCTTGAAGGGTACGGGCCTCAGCCCGTACATTGGATCCAGTAATATTAGAGGGCTTTAGCCCCTGAGGGTTGCCCTTCCATCAAACCGACCCACTACGCGAGTCAGCTACCCTTAGTGTCCCGATACAACCGCTGCTTCCGGAGTCAGCAGTCCCTTGTCGCGCAGCCAGTTTTCCAGCAGATTGGGCCATTGATCGAGCGTTGCGTTGCCAGACCCCAGACCGCTGCCATGCGCTCCATGCGCAAAGATGTGAATCTCGCCCGAAACGCCCGCCTTCAGCAGCGCCTCATAAAAGCGTAGCGCCTGCTCCACCGGAACCGTAGCGTCATCGGTCGTATGGTAGATAAACGTAGGCGGCGTATCCCTGGTCACGAACAAGTCAGGCGAATACGCCTTCTGCAACTCCTCGCAGCGATCCATCACATCCATCAGCTTGCAGTAGCTGAGATGAGCCGTATTAGGGGAGACCGCGCCGATCCATGGATACCCAAGAACGACATAATCCGGACGGCTCGAAACGCGCTCGATCGGGTCCTCCGCATCCGGATTGCCGGGAACAAACTGCGTCGCCGCCAGCCCAGCCAGACTGCCTCCCGCCGAAAAGCCGATGATCGCAATGCGGTTGGGAGCGACATGGTAATCCCGCGCCCTGGCGCGCACCAGTTGCACAGCTCGCCGCGCGTCGACAAGAGGAATCGGCAGCAGATACTTCTTCCCCAGCCGGTATCGCAGCACGAACGCCGTAAATCCCCGCGCCGCAAACCAGTCCGCCACTTCCCGGCCTTCTAGGATCGCAGCCAGCCCCATGTAAGCTCCACCAGGCATCACGATCACCGCGCTGCCGTTCTCGCGCCCAGGCTGCGGACGCAGAACAGAGAGCGTCGGAATGTCGTCGCAGCCGGTTCCCTTCGCCTCCGGCGCGTCGCCGGGCCATAAGCGGATCGTGGAGATGCCGAGGAACGCGTTGCTGGAGGAGACTTCCGCGCACGACCCAGATTGATCCGGTCTTGCCTCTGTCTGTGCCTGCGCCATAAGCGCGGCCGAAGCCAGCAAAGCAATTGAAATAGAGGAATGCAATCTCAAGAAAAGTCCCCGCTATAAATCTAGGTTCTTTACAGTCTCGATCCAAAACCAAGGCGAATTATAGCCGAATGAGCTTATGTCCCGGACAGCCACCGGCAGCCTCATGCACCAGTTTGTCAATCAGCCCGTCGCCGTACCGGGCCAGAAAGTAGGCCGCTCCAACTAGCCGCTCCTGCAGCCCTCCATGCGGATACAGCGCCTGCATCACAGCCTGCGCATGCCGCCCCAGCGAAGCTTCCTTCTGCAATTCGAAGTTCGCGGCCAGGCGACGCAAGCGATTCATCTGGTACCGCATCTTGCTGGCAGAGACCTGCGACGATCGCCCAAGGCCCTCATCCAGCGAGCCAAGGTACTCGGTCAACGCCGTCAGTTCTCCATCCAGCGCGTTGCCGGCCGAGGCCAGCAATCGCTTGCCTGCGATCGGCATCGCACGCGCCGCGAGTCGCTGAGCCAGCGACTCTTCCGTGCTGGCATAAACCGTTTCCAGCGTCAGTTCGTGCCGGTCCAGCAGCTCGGCGATTGCCGGCTCGACAAGCGTAGCCGTCAGCCGCGGCAGCACCGGAGTCAGCCTGCCCAGAATGCGCTCGTAAAGCACCGCCGACTGGGCAAAGTAAGCGATCTCAGCCGGGCCGCCGATGTAGGCCGAGGTAGGCAATACCTGATCCTGAAAGACCGGCCGCAACAGCGCCGACGGCGAAATCCGTTCCGGTTCGCTGGCCAGGATGCCCAATAGATCCTGGGTCGAAAACTTTTCACGCCCCGCCTGCCACAATCCCGCCGGCTCCGCCGCACTCGCATCGATACGCTTCAGCGCATTGCGCACGCCACTCTGATCGTCAATCAGAAACAGCAGACTGCCGCGCTCCGCCACTGCGACCTGGGCATGATACCCCGCCGCCTGCAACTCCCGGTTGCGCTCAAGCAGCGCGAAATGCAACTCATCCGCACGCTCAATCCCCGCCCGCAGCACCGGCGCACCAAGCTGATGCGCCTCGCGTCCGGAGGCGTCGAGAACGAGCAGGCCGTGTTCGGCAAACACCTTGCCGTAAAACTCGGCGAAGGCTCCAGCCAGCGTCAGCCCCGGTCGATACGCAGCAGCCAGCCACTCCATCGCATCCGAATAGCCCAGCAGTTCCCAGGCCTGATCGATAAGCGGCGTGATCGATTCATCCAGCACAACGCCGCCCACGGCGACAGCGGCCTTCGGAGCCGATTCATACGTCAACTTTCGCAGTTCGCGCCGAGCCGGAAATGTGACGTGATTGACCTCCGCAAAATCGTGATCCTCGCTCGCCAGCCAGAAGATCGGCACATGCGGCTGCCCTGCGCTCGAAGCTTCCTGCGCAAGCGCGATGGCAGTCGCAGCCTTATGGGGAGTAAACAGCGGGCCGCCCAGAACGCCGACCTGCTGCCCCGTAACCACGGCATTGGCGCCATCGCGAAGCCGGGACAAAGCCGGAGCCAGAGATTCCGACGGATTCTGCGCGGCAAGCAGCCGCACCAGCTGGTCACGATGTTCGCTTGTATGACAAAGCTGCGTACGCTGCCAGGCGCGGTCTCTCGGATCGCCGCCAAACCAGCCACGCACAGCCGCTTCCCCGGCGCAATAATCCAGGAAGATCCGGGAGAGATCCGGTACGACGGAGATGGGGAAGCATTCTGCGGTCAAAGTCGCGTCTCAAGTCTTCCAGGAACAATTTACAAAACCTGCTCCTGAATGAGTTTAATGCGGGGGATATATTTCAACCTAACGGATGCAGCTGACATCCACAGGGATGCAATGATCCGGCCACGGAAGCGAAAAAGCTGTTGACCCAGTGGTGAGCGAAACAGAAATACCACGTTGACCGCTCTGGTGGTACCGTAATTGTTGGCAAACATTGAGATTTAGCGTTGGGGGCGACAGAGCGATGAGAGCAAAGAAGAAATCGGCAGAGAAATCCACGAGTCCTGTGACCGCTGACAAAACTGCGGCGCCAGCAGCTGCAAGCGGTCCCGCGAAGACCGGGACCGCATCGAAGGCTGGAAAATTGGCCAGAGCCGCGAAGTCTTCCGCGAAAACTGCGAAAACCGAAACGCCCAAAGCCGTCAAAGCTGCGAAGCGGTCTATTGCTCCTTCCGAACCCGTCCAACCGCCCGCGAAGGCCGCGAAGAAATCGACGGACGCGAAGAAGCTGAAATCCGCGTCCGCGCTCAAGGCAGGTACGCGGGCAGGAGCGGACAAGGACGAGAAAGAGCAGATTCTCGATTCACAGGTCGTATACGAAGGAAAACTCTTTCGGGTACTTCGGGACCACATCATCGAGCCCGGCGGACGCGAATCGCATCGCGAAGTGATCCGGCACAACGGCTCGGTGGTCATTCTCGCCGTCGATGCCTCGAAGCGTAAAAAAGACCCCTGGATCGTCATCGAGCGCCAGTATCGCCACG